>QXGG01039933.1_pt1 | contig 179020 bp, 162 predicted proteins | sample 1982491 | NCBI WGS metagenome assembly QXGG01 (sample SAMN09924614, study PRJNA488089) | Wastewater metagenome, whole genome shotgun sequencing project. | isolation source: South African research farm wastewater | place: South Africa: Irene, Agricultural Research Council, Animal Production...
CGACAACGCCCGTGTTGCCAACGACACCGGCAGCCCCGAAGTGCAGGTCGCCATCCTGACCGCACGCATCAACGAACTGACCCCCCACTTCAAGCAGCACGCCAAGGACCACCACGGTCGCCGCGGTCTGCTGCGCATGGTCAGCCGCCGCCGCAAGCTGCTGGACTACCTCAAGTCCAAGGATGCCGACCGCTACATTGCCTTGATCGCCAAGCTGGGTCTGCGCAAGTAATCTTGAGCTTGCCGTGACACGCGAAAACGCCTGAGTTGGCTCGCCGGCTCGGGCGTTTTTCACTTTGATTTTTCAGAAAATTTTCGGATAAGGGGACGAGCAGAGCGAAGCTGTGTCATTCCAAGGGGCCTGCAACGGCGCAGGCCCGCTGGAATGGCATCGTGTTCTGCAGGTTTCCGGCTCCGGGCCGCGGGCGGCGCCACAGACGCCCATCCAACAGGAGAGACACATGACCATGTTCAACAAAGTCACCAAGACCTTCCAGTGGGGCCAGCACACGGTCCGGATGGAAACCGGCGAAATCGCCCGCCAGTCCAGCGGCGCCGTGCTGCTCGACATGGAAGGCACCGTGGTGCTGGCCACCGTCGTGGCCAAGAAGGACGCCAAGGCCGGCCAGGACTTTTTCCCTCTGACCGTCGACTACCTCGAAAAGTCCTACGCCGCCGGCAAGATTCCGGGCAGCTTCTTCAAGCGCGAAGGCCGCCCTTCCGAGTTTGAAACCCTGACCAGCCGTCTGATCGACCGCCCGATCCGCCCGCTGTTCCCGGACGGTTTCTTCAACGAAGTCCAGGTGGTCATCCACACCGTGTCGCTGAACCCGGAAGTGGACGCCGACATCGCCGCCATGATCGCCACCTCGGCGGCCCTGTCGATTTCCGGCATCCCGTTCAACGGCCCGATCGGTGCTGCGCGCGTGGGCTACATCAACGGCCAGTACGTGCTGAACCCCGGCCAGACCGAGCGCCAGAACAGCCAGATGGATCTGGTGGTGGCCGGCACCGAGGCCGCCGTGCTGATGGTCGAGTCCGAAGCCGAGCAACTGTCCGAAGAAATCATGCTGGGCGCCGTGGTGTTCGGCCACGAGCAGGGCAACATCGCCATCGCCGCCATCAACGAGCTGGTGCGCGACGCCGGTAAGCCCGAGTGGGACTGGCAGCCGCCGGCCAAGAACGAGCCGCTGATCGCCAAAGTCGAAGCCCTGGGCAAGGCCAAGCTCGAAGCCGCTTACCAGATCCGCAACAAGCAGGCCCGCACCCAGGCCTGCCGCGAGGCCTATGCCGCCGTGATGGACGGTCTGAAGGCCGAGGGCGTGGAGTTCGACAGCGTGGCCGTCGAAGGTCTGCTGTTCAACATAGAAGCCGCCATCGTGCGTGGCCAGATCCTGGCTGGCGAGCCGCGCATCGACGGCCGCGACACGCGCACCGTGCGCGCCATCGAGATCCGCAACAGCGTGCTGCCGCGCACCCACGGCTCGGCTCTGTTCACCCGCGGTGAAACCCAGGCTCTTGTGATCGCCACGCTGGGCACCGACCGCGACGCGCAGCGCATCGACGCGCTGTCCGGCGACTTCGAAGACCGCTTCATGCTGCACTACAACATGCCTCCGTTCGCCACCGGCGAAACCGGTCGCGTGGGCAGCCCCAAGCGCCGCGAAATCGGCCACGGCCGCCTGGCCAAGCGCGCGCTGATTGCCGCGCTTCCGACCAAGGAAGACTTCCCCTACACCATCCGTGTGGTGTCCGAAATCACCGAGTCCAACGGTTCTTCGTCGATGGCCTCCGTCTGCGGCGGCTGCCTGGCGCTGATGGACGCCGGCGTGCCGATGAAGGCGCACGTGGCCGGCATCGCCATGGGCCTGATCAAGGAAGGCAACCGCTTCGCGGTGCTGACCGACATCCTGGGGGACGAGGACCACCTCGGCGACATGGACTTCAAGGTGGCCGGCACGACCAACGGCATCACCGCCCTGCAGATGGACATCAAGATCCAGGGCATCACCAAGGAAATCATGCAGGTCGCCCTGGCTCAGGCCAAGGAAGCACGCATGCACATCCTGGGCAAGATGCAGGAAGCCATGGGCGAAGCGAAGACGGAAATCTCCAACTTCGCGCCGCGCCTGTACACCATGAAGATCAACCCGGAGAAGATCCGCGACGTGATCGGCAAGGGCGGCGCCACCATCCGTGCGCTGACCGAAGAGACCGGTACCCAGATCGACATCGGCGAAGACGGCACGATCACCATAGCGTCCACCGACGGTGCCAAGGCCGAGGAGGCCAAGCGCCGCATCGCCGAGATCACGGCCGAAGTGGAAGTGGGCAAGGTCTATGAAGGCCCGATCACCAAGATCCTGGACTTCGGTGCCCTGGTCAACCTGCTGCCCGGCAAGGACGGCTTGCTGCACATCAGCCAGATCGCCCACGAGCGCGTCGAGAAGGTCACGGACTACCTCAAGGAAGGCCAGATCGTGAAGGTCAAGGTGCTCGAGACCGACGAGAAGGGCCGCGTCAAGCTGTCCATGAAGGCGCTGCTGGACCGCAATGGCGGCGGCGAGCAGGCCCAGCAACAGCAACAGTAAGTCGCTGGGGCCAAGGCATGGAAGCGGTCGAGATCAGCGGCTTCGGTGCGCCCGAGGTCCTGCGCCTGACGGCGCGTCCGGCGCCGGTTGCGGGCGCGGGCGAGGTGCTGATCCGCGTGCGCGCCTCGGGCGTGAACCGCCCTGACGTGCTGCAGCGCAGCGGCTCCTATCCGCCGCCGCCGGGCGCTTCCGACCTGCCAGGTCTGGAGGTGGCCGGGGTCATCGAGTCGGGTGATGCCGATGCGATGGCGCAAGCGGGATTCAGGCTGGGCGATCGCGTCTGCGCGCTGGTGGCCGGCGGTGGCTATGCCCAGCACTGCGTTGCACCGGTCGGCCAGTGCTTGCCGGTCCCGGCTGGGTTCGACGACGTGCAGGCCGCGGCGCTGCCCGAGACCTTCTTCACCGTCTGGAGCAACGTGTTCGACCGTGGCCGCCTGCAGGCAGGCGAAACCCTGCTGGTGCAGGGTGGGACCAGCGGCATCGGTGTGACCGCGATCCAGCTGGCCAAGGCCTTTGGCGCCACCGTGATCGCCACGGCCGGCAGCGACGAGAAGTGCGCCGCCTGCCAGAACCTGGGTGCCGACCACGCCATCAACTACCGCACGCAGGACTTCTCGGCCGTGGCCAAGGAGCTGACGGGCGGGCAGGGCGTCAACGTGGTCCTCGACATGGTCGCAGGCGACTATGTGGCTCGTGAAGTCGAGTGCCTGGCCGAAGACGGCCGCTTGGTCATCATCGCGGTGCAGGGCGGCGTCAAGGCCGGATTCAACGCCGGTCTGGTGCTGCGTCGCCGGCTGGTGATCACCGGTTCCACGCTGCGGCCACGCCCGGTGGCGTTCAAGGCCGCCATCGCCGCATCGCTGCGTGACAAGGTGTGGCCGCTGCTGGAGCAGGGCCGGGTCCAACCCGTGATCCACAGCACCTTCCCAGCGGCTCGCGCCGCTGAGGCCCACGCATTGATGGAGTCCAACCAGCACATCGGGAAGATTGTGCTGACCTGGGCCTGATCCCCTTTCGGAGACTGAGATGAGCAAGAAACTGATCGCCGGCAACTGGAAGATGAACGGCAGTCTGGCAGCCAACGAGGCATTGGTTCAGGCCATGCTGGCGGGCATCGGTCAGCCGCCGGCCGAGGTCGCACTGTGCGCACCGGCACCCTACCTGGCCCAGTTGCAGGCGCTGCTGCAGGGCAGCCCGATTGCCTGGGGTTCGCAGGACGTGTCTGCTCACGAACAGGGGGCATACACCGGCGAGATCAGCGTGGCCATGCTCAAGGACTTTGGGTGTCGCTACGCCATCATCGGCCACAGCGAGCGCCGCCAATACCACGGTGAGACCGACGAGATCGTGGCTGCCAAGGCGCAACGCGCCCTGTCGTCTGGCATCACGCCCATTGTGTGTGTCGGTGAAACCCTGGCCGAGCGGGAAGCGAACGAGACGGAGTCCGTGGTCAAGCGCCAGCTGGCAGCGGTGATCCACACCGTGGGTCATTGCATCACCGAAATCGTGGTGGCCTACGAGCCCGTGTGGGCCATCGGCACCGGAAAGACGGCCACGCCGGAAATGGCGCAGGCTGTGCACGCCGTCTTGCGGGCTCAGCTGGCCGCCGCGACCACGAACCCCAAGCGGGTGCACATTCTCTACGGTGGCAGCATGAATGCGGCCAACGCGGCCAGCCTGCTGGCTCAGCCCGATATTGATGGTGGCCTGATCGGTGGTGCATCGCTCAAGGCTGCAGACTTCCTGCAAATCGTCGCCGCGGCCGGCTGACGATCATCCCCCTCACGCATTTTCGGAGCAGACATGAACGTTTTGATGACCATCCTCCAGGCTGTCCAGATCCTTGCCGCCATCGGCATGATCGGCCTGATCCTCATGCAGCATGGCAAAGGCGCCGATGCCGGTGCCGCCTTCGGCGGTGGCGCGGGTTCGGCGAGCCTGTTTGGGGCCTCCGGAGGTGCCAACTTCCTCTCGCGCACCACCGCCGTGCTCGCAGGCGTCTTCCTGACCTGCACCTTGGGCCTGGCCTACTTCGGCAACCTTGTTCCGACGACGGCGCGATCTGGAAGCGTGTTGGAGAGCGTCGTTCCCGCGACGCAGATCCCGGCAGATTCAACTGCTCCGGTCGGTTCTTCCGCCGCGCCGGCAGAGACCCCGGCTGCACCGGCCACCGGCGCAGCGCAGATCCCTGGCAAGTAACTGCTGACAGGTGTGTGCGGCCGCTCTGGAGAGTGCATGGCGGCCGCCCCGAAAAAGCCCGGGAATTATCGAAAACCCGGATCGTTTCAGGGTAAACTCTATTGGTTGTCGAGAACGCTCACACCAGCCCTCGTGAGCCAGACAATGCAGACCCAGCCGACGTGGTGAAATTGGTAGACACGCTATCTTGAGGGGGTAGTGGCGAAAGCTGTGCGAGTTCGAGTCTCGCCGTCGGCACCAGACAAAGGCAGGCAGGGCCATCAGGCCCTGCGCATGGAACCGACCCACGATGAGTCTCGAACAATATCTCCCCGTGCTCTTGTTCATCCTGGTCGGTCTTGCCGTCGGCGTGATCCCCCAGGCCTTGGGCTACATCCTGGGGCCGAATCGGCCCGATCCCGAGAAGAATTCCCCCTACGAATGCGGCTTCGAGGCCTTCGAAGATGCGCGCATGAAGTTCGATGTCCGCTATTACCTGGTGGCCATCCTCTTCATTCTCTTTGATCTTGAAATCGCGTTCCTGATTCCCTGGGCGGTGGCGCTGACGGACATCGGTTCGACCGGCTTCTGGGTGGGCGTCATCTTCCTGATCGATCTGCTGGTCGGGTTTGTCTACGCCTGGAAGATCGGCGCCCTGGACTGGGAATGATGCGCCTGCGGGCGCTGTGGAGCACACATGATTGAAGGTGTCCTGAAAGAAGGCTTCATCACCACGAGCTACGACTCGGTGGTGAATTGGGCCAAGACTGGATCTCTCTGGCCTATGACCTTTGGTCTGGCCTGTTGCGCCGTGGAGATGATGCATGCCGCCGCAGCGCGATATGACATCGGTCGCTTTGGTGCAGAGGTGTTCCGGGCCAGCCCCCGTCAGTCCGATCTGATGATCGTGGCCGGCACCCTGTGCAACAAGATGGCGCCTGCTCTGCGCAAGGTGTACGACCAGATGGCCGAGCCTCGCTGGGTGTTGTCCATGGGGTCTTGTGCCAATGGTGGTGGCTACTACCACTACAGCTATTCCGTGGTGCGTGGCTGTGACCGCATCGTGCCGGTGGATGTCTATGTGCCAGGCTGCCCACCGACGGCCGAAGCGCTGATCTACGGGATCATCCAGCTGCAGCAGAAGATCCGTCGCACCAACACGATTGCCCGCGCCTGACCGGTGCCTGGACTGAGTCAGAAAGACGGCCCATGAGCGACACAGCCTACTCCACCCCTGTTGAGACCATTGCCGCCCAAGTGGAGCAACTGCTTGGCGAACGAGCAAGATCGGTCACTGTTGTCCGCGGCGAAGTTACCCTGGTGGTGGCGGCTGCCGAGTACCTTCAGGTCATGCAGACCTTGCGCGATGCGCCGCAAGCCCGCTTCGAGCAACTCATCGATCTGTGCGGTATCGATTACTCCACCTACGGCGACGGCCGGTGGGAGGGGCCCCGCTTTGCAGTGGTCGTCCATCTCCTGTCGGTGAGTCTCAACCAGAGGCTGCGCGTGCGTGTGTTCTGCTCGGAAGACGATTTTCCGGTGGTGGCATCGGTGTCCGGTCTCTGGTCGGCGGCCAACTGGTACGAGCGTGAGGCCTTCGACCTGTACGGCATCGTGTTCGAAGGCCACAACGACCTGCGCCGCATCCTGACCGACTATGGCTTCATCGGTCACCCCTTCCGCAAGGACTTTCCGCTGTCGGGTCATGTCGAGATGCGCTACGACGCCGAACGTCAGCGAGTGGTCTACGAGCCGGTGACGATCGAGCCTCGCGAAATCACACCCCGCGTGATCCGTGAAGACAACTACGGCGGGCTGCACTGATCATGGCTGAAATCAAGAACTACACACTGAACTTCGGTCCGCAGCACCCTGCAGCACACGGCGTGCTGCGTCTGGTGCTGGAGCTCGACGGTGAGGTGGTGCAGCGTGCCGATCCGCACATCGGGTTGCTGCACCGCGCCACTGAGAAACTGGCCGAGCACAAGACCTTCATCCAGTCGCTGCCTTACATGGACCGTCTCGACTACGTGTCCATGATGTGCAACGAACATGCCTATTGCCTGGCCATCGAGAAGCTGCTGGGTATTGAAGTGCCGATCCGTGCGCAGTACATCCGGGTGATGTTCAGCGAGATCACCCGTCTGCTGAACCACCTGATGTGGCTCGGTTCGCACGGCAATGACTGCGGCAGTTCGACCATCCTGATCTACGCGTTCCGCGAGCGGGAAGACCTGTTCGACATGTACGAAGCGGTGTCGGGTGCGCGCATGCATGCGGCCTACTTCCGTCCGGGTGGTGTCTATCGCGATCTGCCGGACACCATGCCGCAGTACAGGCACAGCAAGATCCGCAACGCCAAGGCGATGGCTGAGTTGAACCAGAACCGCCAAGGCTCGTTGCTCGACTTCATCGACGACTTTACGCAGCGGTTTCCGACCTACCTGGCGGAGTACCACACTCTGCTGACCGACAACCGGATCTGGAAGCAGCGCACGGTTGGCATCGGTGTTGTCAGTCCGGAGCGTGCTCTCAACCTGGGCATGACCGGTCCCATGCTCCGCGGTTCCGGCATCGCCTGGGATCTGCGCAAGAAGCAACCGTACGACGTGTACGACCGGGTCGAGTTCGACATCCCGGTTGGCAAGACCGGTGACACCTACGACCGCTACCTCGTCCGAATGGAAGAGATGAAGCAGTCCAACCGCATCATCAAGCAGTGCGTGGACTGGTTGCGCGCCAATCCGGGCCCGGTCATCACCGACAACCACAAGGTGGCGCCTCCCTCGCGCGAAGCGATGAAGTCGAGCATGGAAGAGCTGATCCACCACTTCAAGCTCTTCACCGAAGGCTTCCACGTGCCCGAAGGTGAGGCCTATGCCGCCGTCGAGCACCCCAAGGGTGAGTTCGGCATCTACCTGGTGAGTGATGGCGCCAACAAGCCGTACCGGCTGAAGATCCGCGCCCCTGGTTTCACGCACCTGTCCACGCTGGACGAAATGGCCAAGGGCCACATGCTGGCCGATGCGGTGGCCATCATCGGCACGATGGACATCGTTTTTGGAGAGATTGACCGATGATCTCGACCCCCGCTAACCAAGGCCCTGTGACGGCCATGGAACTGTCCGAGGCCACCAAGGCCCGCTTCGCCCGCGAAGTGGCCAAGTACCCCACGGAGCAGGCCCAATCTGCCGTGATGGCGTGTCTGTCGATCGTGCAGCAGGAGCAAGGCTACGTCAGCCACGCTGCCGAGCAGGCGATTGCCGACTACCTGGGCATGCCGGTGATGGCCGTCCACGAGGTGACGACCTTCTACAACATGTACAACCAGCGGCCGGTGGGCAAGTACAAGCTCAACGTTTGCACCAACCTACCGTGCCAGCTGCGCGAGGGGTACACCGCGCTGCACCACCTGGAAAAGAAGCTGGGCATCGCCATGGGCGAGACCACGGCGGACGGCCTGTTCACGCTCCAGCAGAGTGAATGCTTGGGCGCCTGTGCCGATTCGCCGGTGATGCTGGTGAACGACCGCCACATGTGCAGCTTCATGAGCAATGAGAAGCTCGATCAGCTGATCGATGGTCTCAGGGCCGCGGAGGGCAAACAATGAACGCCCAGCAAGTGCTTGCTCAGTTCGCTGCCACGGGCGTGCAGACCTGTTTCCATGGTCGCCACATTGAGCCTCAGATCTACAAGGACCTGAACGGCAGCAACTGGTCGCTCAAGGACTACGAGGCGCGCGGTGGCTACCAGGCCCTGCGCAAGGTGCTGGGCATGGATGGTTCCGCGCCGAATCCCGAGACCGGTGCCGTGGGCATGACGCAGGACCAGGTGATCGCGACCGTCAAGGAGTCCGCGCTGCGCGGCCGCGGGGGCGCCGGTTTCCCCTCGGGCCTGAAGTGGAGTTTCATGCCCCGCCAGTTCCCCGGGCAGAAGTACCTCGTGTGCAACTCGGACGAGGGCGAGCCGGGCACCTGCAAGGACCGCGACATCCTCATGTACAACCCGCACATCGTCATCGAAGGCATGGCGATCGCGGCGTACGCCATGGGCATCAGCGTGGGCTACAACTACATCCACGGCGAAATCTTCGAGGTGTATGAGCGTTTCGAAGCCGCCCTGGAAGAAGCCCGTGCCGCCGGTTACCTGGGCAACAACATCATGGGCTCGAACTACTCGTTCCAGCTCCATGCCCACCATGGTTTCGGTGCTTACATCTGCGGTGAAGAAACCGCGCTGCTCGAATCGCTGGAAGGCAAGAAGGGGCAGCCCCGCTTCAAGCCGCCGTTCCCGGCCAGCTTTGGTCTCTACGGCAAGCCGACCACCATCAACAACACCGAGACCTTCGCGGCGGTGCCCTGGATCATCCGCAATGGTGGCCAGTCCTACCTCGAATGCGGCAAGCCGAACAACGGCGGTACCAAGATCTTCTCGGTCAGCGGTGACGTGAACCTGCCGGGTAACTACGAAATCCCGATGGGCACGCCGTTCTCGAAGCTGCTGGAGCTGGCCGGTGGTGTGCGCACTGGCCGCCAGCTCAAGGCGGTGATTCCTGGCGGTTCGTCTTCGCCCGTGCTGCCGGCCCACATCATCATGGACTGCACGATGGACTACGACTCCATCAGCAAGGCCGGTTCCATGCTGGGGTCGGGTGCCGTGATCGTGATGGACGACACCCGCTGCATGGTCGAGTCGCTCAAGCGCCTGTCCTACTTCTACATGCACGAGTCCTGCGGTCAGTGCACACCCTGCCGCGAAGGCACGGGCTGGCTCTGGCGCCTGGTCGACAAGATCCAGCGCGGTGACGCCAAGCCGGCCGACATGGACCTGCTGGACAACGTGGCCGAGAACATCATGGGCCGCACGATCTGTGCCCTGGGTGATGCAGCGGCCATGCCGGTGCGCGCCATGCTCAAACACTTCCGTCACGAGTTCGCGGCCATGATCAAGGCCGACACCGCGACCTCTGCCTGATCCGGAACACAACATGGTTGAAATCGAACTCGACGGCCAGAAGGTCGAAGTGCCCCCGGGCAGCATGGTCATGCATGCGGCCGAGAAGGCAGGCACCTACATCCCGCACTTCTGCTACCACAAGAAGCTCTCCATCGCCGCCAGTTGCCGCATGTGTCTGGTAGAAGTGGAGAAGGCTCCCAAACCCATGCCCGCCTGCGCCACGCCGGTGACCATGGGCATGATCGTGCGCACCAAGTCCGACAAGGCCATCAAGGCCCAGAAGTCGGTGATGGAGTTCCTGCTGATCAACCACCCGCTGGATTGCCCGATCTGCGATCAGGGCGGCGAGTGCCAGTTGCAGGACCTGGCCGTGGGCTACGGTGGTGGTGCCTCGCGCTACGAAGAAGAGAAGCGCGTGGTGTTCCACAAGAACGTCGGTCCGCTGATCTCCATGGAGGAGATGAGCCGCTGCATCCACTGCACCCGCTGCGTGCGTTTCGGCCAGGAGATTGCCGGCGTGATGGAGCTGGGCATGTCCAACCGCGGAGAGCACGCCGAGATCGAGACGTTTGTTGGCCAGTCGGTGGATTCCGAACTCTCGGGCAACATGATCGACATCTGCCCGGTTGGTGCGCTCACCAGCAAGCCCTTCCGCTACAGCGCACGCACCTGGGAGCTCTCGCGGCGCAAGAGCGTGAGCCCGCACGACTCGACGGGTGCCAACCTGATCGTTCAGGTGAAGAACCACCAGGTGATGCGCGTGGTCCCGCTGGAGAACGACGCCGTCAACGAATGCTGGATCGCCGATCGCGACCGCTTCTCGTACGAGGCCCTCAATGGTGAAGACCGCCTGACCCAGCCCATGCTCAAGCAAGGTGGCGAATGGCAGACCGTGGACTGGCAAACCGCGCTGGAGTATGTGGCCAACGGTCTCAAGTGCGTCAAGGACAAGCATGGCGCTGCAGCGATCGGTCTGCTGGCCAGTCCGCACAGCACGGTTGAAGAACTGTCTCTGGCCGGTGCCCTGGTGCGTGGCCTGGGCAGCGAAAACATCGACAGCCGTCTGCGCCATGCCGATTTCGGCCATGCTGCGCCGGCCGGTCAGGCCCGCTGGCTCGGGCGTCCGATTGCCGAGCTGTCGCAGTTGCAGCGCGTGCTGGTCGTGGGCTCCAACCTGCGCAAGGACCATCCGCTGTTTGCCCAGCGCATCCGCCAGGCGGCCCGCAAGGGATGTCAGGTCAATGTGCTGGCGGCACAGGCCCCTGACTGGGCCATGCCGCTGAAGAACGTGCTGCTCGCCGACAGCAGTGTCTGGGTCAGTGCTCTGGCCGGAGTCGCCGCCGCTGTCGCAGCGGAAGCAGGCGTGCAACCGCCGGTCGCCGGCAGCATCACCGACGAGGCCCGCGCAGTGGCGAAGTCCCTGCTGGGGGGCGAGCAGAAGGCCATCCTTCTGGGCAACGCCGCGGCTCACCACGAAAAGGCCTCCAGCCTGCTGGCGCTCGCCAACTGGATTGGTCAGCAAACGGGTGCCTCGGTGGGTTACCTCACCGAAGCAGCCAACACCGTCGGTGCGCAGCTGGTTCGTGCCGTGCCGGGGCAGGGTGGCCTCAACGCCGCGCAGATGCTTGGTGGACAGCTGAAGGCCGCCATTCTCCTGAACACGGAGCCGGCTTTTGACAGTGCCAAAGGTGCTGAAGGTCTGAAGTCCGCCGACATGGTGGTCACACTCAGCCCCTTCAAGGCCAACATGGACATCAGCGACGTGCTGCTGCCCATTGCACCCTTCACCGAAACCTCGGGCTCCTTCGTCAACGCGGAAGGCCGGGTGCAGAGTTTCCACGCGGTGGTGCGTCCGCTGGGCGACACGCGCCCGGCATGGAAGGTGCTTCGCGTGCTGGGCAATCTGCTGGGTTTGCCCGGGTTCGATGCCGACACCTCCCTGGCGGTGCTGGCCGCCGCCTTGCCGGGTGTCGCGGGCGGATCGTTGCTGGATGCCTCCCGTCTCAACAACGCCGATGTCGGTGTGGGGCCCGCCGCTGCCGACCAGTCGCCAGCCCAGACGTCCCCCTGTGTGGCGCCGATCTACCAGCTCGACGGGCTGGTGCGCCGCGCCACCTCGCTGCAACTCACGAGCGACGCCCGAGGAGCCCGCGCATGATCGACGCGATGTACAACGGAGGCCTTGGCCTCATCAACGCCTCCTGGTGGACCACGGCGGCCTGGCCGGTCATCTGGAGCCTGCTCAAGATCGTTGCTGTCGTCGCCCCGCTGATGGGGGCCGTGGCTTACCTGACCCTGTGGGAGCGCAAGCTGCTGGGTTTCATGCAGGTTCGCTTTGGCCCGAACCGCGTCGGCCCTGCCGGGCTGCTTCAGCCGATCGCCGATGCGGTCAAGCTGCTCACCAAGGAGTTGATCAGCCCCACCGCCGCCAGCAACGGGCTGTTTCGCCTGGGTCCCCTCATGGCCATCATGCCGGCGCTCGCCGCGTGGGTGGTGGTGCCGTTCGGTCCCGAGGCAGTGATCGCCAACATCAACGCCGGCCTGCTGGTCATCCTGGCCATCACCTCGATCGAGGTGTACGGCGTGATCATTGCCGGCTGGGCCTCGAACTCCAAGTACGCCTTCCTGGGCGCGCTGCGCGCCTCTGCCCAGATGGTGAGCTATGAAATCGCCATCGGCTTCTGCTTCCTGGTGGTCGTGATGACCGCGGGCAGCTTGAACCTGGGCGACATCGTTGCGTCGCAGGCCAAGGGCCACGGTGTGAACATGGGGCTGGACTTCCTGTCTTGGAACTGGCTCCCGCTGCTGCCCATTTTTATGGTCTACCTGATTTCGGGCGTGGCCGAAACCAACCGGCACCCGTTTGACGTGGTCGAGGGCGAAGCAGAAATCGTGGCCGGCCACATGGTCGAGTACTCAGGCATGGGCTTTGCGATCTTCTTCCTGGCCGAGTACGCCAGCATGTGGCTGGTGTCCATCCTGGCGGTGGTGATGTTCCTCGGCGGCTGGCTGCCCCCGATCGACAGCGCCCTGTTCAACTGGATTCCAGGCTGGATCTGGCTGGGTGCCAAGACCTTCTTCGTGGTGTCCCTGTTCATCTGGATCCGCGCCACTTTCCCCCGTTTCCGCTACGACCAGATCATGCGTCTGGGCTGGAAGATTTTCATTCCCGTCACGCTGGTCTGGCTGCTGCTCGTCGGCGGCCTGATGCAGACCTCGTGGAATCTCTGGAAATAAGCAAGGCGATCGATCATGTCCACCTCCGCCGTTGCCCCCTTTTCGCTGAGCGACTTTTTCAAGAGCTTCATGTTGCTGGAGCTCTTCAAGGGCATGGCCCTGACGGGCCGCTACGCCCTGCGTCGCAAGGTCACGGTCCAGTTCCCCGAAGAGAAAACTCCGCTGTCTCCTCGTTTCCGCGGTCTCCATGCCCAGCGCCGTTACGAGAACGGCGAAGAGCGCTGCATCGCCTGCAAGCTGTGCGAGGCCGTCTGCCCCGCCATGGCCATCACCATCGAAGCGGGTGAACGCGAAGACGGGACCCGCCGCACCACCCGGTACGACATTGATCTGACCAAGTGCATTTTCTGCGGTTTCTGCGAAGAGGCCTGTCCGGTCGATGCCATCGTCGAGACCCAGATTCTTGAGTACCACGGCGAAAAACGCGGTGACCTGTACTTCACCAAAGAAATGCTGCTGGCTGTCGGAGACCGCTACGAGCCCGAGATCGCCGCAGCCAAGGCCGCGGACGCCAAGTACCGCTGAGCCGGCGAAAGACAAGACCATGGACTACCAGACCGGCTTTTTCTATTTGTTCGCGGCGGTGATGCTCTTCGCCGCCTACCGTGTCATCACGGCGCGCAACCCAGTGCACGCCGTGCTGTTCCTGATGCTGGCGTTCTCCCAGGCCTCTGGCCTGTGGCTGCTGCTCAAGGCCGAGTTCCTCGGGCTGACACTGGTGCTCGTGTACCTGGGCGCGGTCATGGTGCTGTTCCTGTTCGTCGTCATGATGCTGGACATCAAGCTCGACGGAGACCGTTGGGGCTTCTGGCAGAACTTCCCCTTGGCCGCCACGCTGGGGGCACTGGTGGCCGCCGAGCTGATTGCCGTGCTGTGGGTCGGTTTTCCGAACATGGTGGCACCGGTGGCGGTACAGGCCGCCGAGGTGTCGAACACGAAGGCCCTTGGCACACTGATGTACACCGAGTACCTGTACCCGGTCGAGATTGCCGCAGTGATACTGCTGGTGGCCATGTTCGCGGCCATCGCGCTCACGCTGCGCAAGCGCAAGGACAGCAAGGCCATTGATCCGGGACTGCAGGTTCGCGTGCGGGCTTCAGACCGTCTGGTGGTCGTGCCAATGGCCGCAACCAAAACACATGCTGCCGCCAGCGCAGTTGCCGCGGAGGAGGGCAAAGCATGAGCTTCACCAGTCTGTCACTCGGTCACTTTCTTTCGGTGGGTGCGATCCTGTTCGCGTTGTCCGTCATCGGCATCTTCCTGAACCGCAAGAACATCATCGTGTTGTTGATGGCCATTGAGCTGATGTTGCTGGCGGTCAACATGAACTTTGTAGCCTTCTCCCACTACCTTGGAGATCTCCACGGGCAGGTGTTTGTGTTCTTCATCCTGACGGTGGCCGCCGCCGAGTCGGCCATTGGCCTGGCCATTCTGGTGCTGTTGTTCCGCAGCAAGTCCACCGTCAGCGCCGAAGAACTCAACACCCTCAAGGGTTAAGAACATGAGCACCACCCTTTCCGCAACGACCCTGCTGGCCGTGCCACTGGCGCCGCTGGTCGGCTCGGCCCTCGCTGGCATTCTGGGCACCACGTTTGGCGGCAACCTGATCGGCCGCCGCGCCTCGCACTCTCTGACGATTCTGGGTGTGCTGGTGGCATTCATCATTTCGGCCATGACACTCAAGAGCGTGGCGCTGGACGGCGCCCGCTTCAACGCAACCATCTACGAATGGATGGTGGTCGGTGGCCTCAAGATGGAGATCGGTTTTCTCGTCGACGGCCTGACCGCCATGATGATGTGTGTGGTGACCTTCGTCTCGCTGATGGTCCATCTCTACACCATCGGCTACATGGAAGAGGATGCTGGCTACAACCGCTTCTTCGCCTACATCTCGCTCTTTACCTTCTCCATGCTGATGCTGGTGATGAGCAACAACCTGCTGCAACTCTTCTTCGGCTGGGAAGCGGTGGGTCTGGTCTCTTATTTGCTGATCGGTTTCTGGTTCAACAAGCCCACGGCCATCTTCGCCAACATGAAGGCCTTCCTGGTCAATCGGGTCGGCGACTTCGGCTTCATCCTGGGCATCGGCCTGATCGTGGCCTACGCCGGCACGTTGAACTACACCGAGGTGTTTGCCAAGGCCGGCGCACTGGGTCAGATCGGCTTTCCCGGCACTGACTGGATGCTGATCACCGTGATTTGCATCTGCCTGTTCATAGGCGCCATGGGCAAGTCGGCCCAGTTTCCGCTGCACGTCTGGCTGCCGGACTCGATGGAAGGCCCGACGCCCATTTCCGCGCTGATCCACGCCGCCACCATGGTGACGGCCGGCATCTTCATGGTCTCGCGCATGTCGCCCCTGTTCGAGCTGTCGGACACCGCGCTGAACTTCATCATGGTGATCGGCGCCATCACGGCGCTGTTCATGGGTTTCCTGGGCATCATCCAGAACGACATCAAGCGTGTCGTGGCGTATTCCACACTCTCGCAGTTGGGTTACATGACCGTGGCGCTCGGTGCCTCGGCTTACTCGGTGGCCGTGTTCCACCTGATGACCCACGCCTTCTTCAAGGCCCTGCTGTTCCTTGCGGCCGGTTCGGTGATCATGGGGCTGCACCACAACCAGGACATTCGCTGGATGGGCGGCGTGCGCAAGTACATGCCCATCACCTGGATCACCTCGCTGCTGGGGACCCTGGCCCTGATCGGCACACCGCTGTTCGCCGGTTTCTACTCCAAGGACGCGATCATCGAGGCGGTGCATTTCAGCAACCTGCCGGCCGCTGGTTTCGCACACTTTGCCGTGCTGGCAGGTGTGTTCGTGACCTCGTTCTACTCGTTCCGTCTGTACTTCCTGGTGTTCCACGGCAAGGAGCGCTACGACCAGAATCCGGACGCCCACCATGGGCACGACGACCACCACGACGACCATGGTCACCACGGTGATGGCAAGCCGCACGAAACCCCATGGGTGGTGACCGTGCCTTTGTTGCTGCTGGCCATTCCTTCTGTGGTGATCGGTTTCATGACCATCCAGCCGATGCTGTTTGGTGACTTCCTCAAGGACGCCATCACGATCAACTCGGCCGCTCACCCGGCGGTGGCGAAGTTCGCCGAAGAGTTCCACGGACCTCTGGCCATGGCCCTGCACGCCTTCTCCACCGCACCGTTCTGGCTGGCGCTCGCAGGAGCCGTGACGGCTTGGTACATGTACCTGGTCAACCCCGCGGTTCCTGCCGCCATCGGCCGTGCGCTCAAACCGATCATCTCCATTCTGGAGAACAAGTACTACATGGACTGGTTCAACGAAAACGTGCTGGCCCGTGGTGCGCGTGCACTGGGCACGGGTCTCTGGAAGGGCGGCGACCAGGGTGTGATCGAGACCGGTGTGGTCAACGCCAGTTGGAAGATTGTGGGCGGCTTCTCGTCGGTGGTCCGTGGCTTTCAGAGCGGTTACCTCTACCACTATGCGCTGTTGATGATCGTGGGCGTGTTTCTGTTCATGACGTATTTCGTGTGGCTCGCCAAATAAGGAGAACAAGAAGATGGGTTTGCTGAGCCTCGCGATCTGGGCACCAATCCTTTTTGGTGTCGTGTTGCTGGCACTGGGTCGGGATGACCAGGCCAATGTGGTCCGCTGGATCGCGCTGCTGGGGGCGCTGGTCTCGCTGGCGGTGACGATTCCTCTCTACACCGGCTTCGAGCTGGGTACGGCTGCGATGCAGTTCGTGGAGAAGATGCCCTGGATTGAGCGCTTCAACATCCACTACCACCTGGGCGTGGACGGCATCTCCCTTTGGCTGGTGTTGCTGACCGCGTTCATCACGGTGATCGTGGTGTTGGCCGGCTGGGAGGTGATCACCGAGCGCGTGAACCAGTACATGGGCGCGTTCCTGATCCTCTCAGGTCTGATGATCGGCGTGTTCTCAGCGCTGGACGGCATGCTGTTCTATGTGTTCTTCGAGGCCACACTCATCCCGATGTACCTGATCATCGGCATCTGGGGCGGTCCCAACAAGATCTACGCCGCCTTCAAGTTCTTCCTGTACACGCTGATGGGTTCGCTGCTGATGCTGGTGGCCCTGATCTACCTGTACAACCAGTCGGGTGGAAGTTTCGACCTCGCGGCCTGGCACAAGCTGCCGCTGGGCAGTACCGCCCAGACCCTCCTGTTCTTCGCCTTCTTTGCCGCCTTCGCGGTAAAGGTGCCGATGTGGCCGGTGCACACCTGGCTGCCCGACGTGCACGTCGAGGCGCCCACCGGTGGCTCGGCCGTGCTGGCCGCCATCATGCTCAAGCTGGGTGCCTATGGCTTCCTGCGTTTTTCCCTGCCCATCCTGCCCGATGCCTCCCACCAGTGGGCCTGGCTGATCATCACCCTGTCGCTGGTGGCCGTGATTTACGTTGGCCTGGTGGCCATGGTGCAGAAGGACATGAAGAAGCTGGTGGCCTACTCGTCGGTGGCCCACATGGGCTTCGTGACGCTGGGCTTCTTCGTCTTCAGCGACATGGGCGTGTCCGGCGCCATCGTTCAGATGATTGCCCACGGCTTCGTCTCGGCCGCCATGTTCCTGTCGATCGGTGTGCTGTACGACCGCGTGCACTCGCGCAACATCGCCGACTACGGCGGTGTGGTCAACACCATGCCCAACTTCGCCGCGTTCGCGCTGCTGTTCACCATGGCCAACTGCGGCTTGCCCGGCACCGCCGGTTTCGTGGGCGAGTGGATGGTGATCCTGGCGGCGGTGAAGGCCAACTTCTGGATCGGTGCCGCCGCGGCATCGGCCTTGATCTTCGGCGCAGCCTACTCGCTATGGATGTACAAGCGCGTGTACCTGGGTTCGGTGGGCAACCACCATGTCAAGGAGCTCACCGACATCGGTCGCCGCGAATTCCTGATCATGGCGCTGCTGGCCATCGCCGTGCTGTACATGGGCGTGCATCCGAAGCCGTTCACCGACGTGATGGATGCGTCCGTGGCCGAGCTGCTGCGCCATGTCGCCATCTCCAAGCTGCCCTGAGCGCTGCCTGAGCAAACACACGAACGAGTCTTCACATGATTGATCAACTCAGCTTGGTGGCGGTCTACCCCGAGATCTTCTTGTTGGTGATGACCTGCGTGATTTCGCTGGTCGACCTGACCGTCAAGTCGCCGACCCGTCGCCCCACCTACCTGCTCACCCTGCTCACGCTGGCCTGCGTGGCCTTTCTGCAGGGCAAGAATGCCTTGGCCGGCCACTCGATCAGCGGTTTCGGCGGCATGATCGTGAGCGATCCGATGGGCCTTTGGCTCAAGTGTTTTGCCGCCATCGCCATGTTTGTGACGCTGGTCTATGGCCGCGACTACGCCTCCAGCCGCGACATGCTGCGTGCCGGTGACCTGTTCACGCTGTCGCTGTACGCGTTGCTGGGCATGTTCGTGATGATCTCCGGCCACAACTTCCTGGTGATCTATCTCGGCCTGGAGTTGTTGACCCTGTCCAGCTATGCCCTGGTGGCCCTGCGCCGCGACGATGGCAAGGCCATCGAAGCGGCCATGAAGTACTTTGTGCTCGGTGCGCTGGCCAGCGGTTTCCTGCTGTATGGCCTGTCGCTGGTCTATGGCGCCACCGCCTCGCTGGATGTGGCCGAGGTGATGAAAGCCATTGCCGGTGGCCCTGAAGCCCTCAAAGGTTCACCGCAGGTGCTGATGCTGGGCCTGGTGTTCGTGGTGGCCGGTCTGGCCTTCAAGCTGGGGGTGGTGCCTTTCCACATGTGGGTGCCGGACGTCTACCACGGTGCGCCCACCTCCATCACGCTGATGGTGGGCGGCGCGCCGAAGCTGGCCGCGTTTGCCATCGTGATCCGCCTGCTGGTCGAGGGCCTGGCGCCGCTGGCGGTGGACTGGCAGCAGATGCTCGCGGTGCTCGCCGTGGCTTCCCTGCTGATCGGCAACCTGGCCGCCATCGCCCAGACCAATCTCAAGCGCATGCTGGCGTTCTCCACGATCGCCCAGATGGGCTTCATGCTGCTGGGCCTGCTGGCCGGTGTGGTGCATGGGGACAAGGGGTTGGACACGGGCAACATGGTCAACGCCTACAGCGCCACGATGTTCTATGTCATCACCTATGTGCTGACCACCCTGGGCACTTTCGGCGTGATCCTGCTGCTCGCGCGCGATGGCTTCGAGTCTGATGAGATCGCCGATCTGGCCGGCCTGAACCAGCGCAGCCCGCTCTATGCGGGTGTGATGGCCGTGTGCATGTTCTCTCTGGCCGGTGTGCCGCCGCTGGTGGGCTTCTACGCCAAGCTGTCGGTGCTGCAGGCCCTGCTGGCTTCGTCGCAGCCGGTCTACATCGGTCTGGCGGTGTTTGCTGTCGTGATGTCGCTGATCGGCGCGTTCTACTACCTGCGCCTGGTCAAGGTCATGTACTTCGACGCGCCCACGCAAACCGCTGGCATCACCGCCGGCATGGACGTGCGCTCGGTGCTGTCGGTCAACGGTGCGCTGGTCCTGGTGCTGGGCCTGGTCCCGGGCGGGCTGATGGCCCTGTGCGCGCAGGCCATTGCCTCGCTCCTCGCGTGAGCGCATCGGTTTCTGTCTGGCTGGTGTTGTTCGCGGCCGTGCTGGCCGCCAACCTGCCGTTTCTCAACCAGCGCTGGCTGGGGGTGGTGCCGCGTTCGGCGCCCAAGTCCCTGGGCATTCATCTGCTGGAGCTGGTGATCTGCTATGGCCTTGTGGGGGCGCTCGGCTTGGCGCTTGAAAAGGCCGACGGCCAGATCTACCCCCAGGGCTGGGAGTTCTACGCCACCACGGGCGCCTTGTTCCTCACGCTCGCCTTCCCGGGCTTTGTCTACCGTTACCTGTACAAGCGCCACGGCTGAGGACGCTCCATGAGCCAGGATGCCCACCTGCGTGAAGAGCCCGTCGCCCGCACCGAGTTGCTCAAGGGTCACTTCCTTCATGTCGTGCGGGACACCGTACGCCTGCCTTCTGGGCAAGAGGCGACACGTGAATATGTGCTGCACCCGGGGGCGGTGATGGTGATCGGTCTGCTGGACGACGGTCGTGTGGTCATGGAGCGCCAGTTCCGGCATCCCATGCGCAGCGTCATCGTGGAGTTTCCGGCGGGCAAGCTCGATGCCGGTGAGGGCAGCCTGGCCTGCGCCCGGCGCGAGCTGGCAGAAGAGACGGGATACAGGGCCACGGAATGGGCGTTTGCGGGCAGGCTGGCACCGACCATCGCTTACTCCGACGAAATCATCGACATCTGGTTCGCCCGGGGGCTGTCGCAGGGCGAACGCCGGCTGGATGAGGGCGAATTCCTGGACGTGTTCAACGCCACGCCCGACGAAGTGAATGGCTGGTGTCGCGACGGCAGCATCATTGACTGCAAGACCCTGGTCGGTGCCCTCTGGTTGCAGAACGTGCTGTCGGGCGTGTGGTCACTGGACTGGTCCGGCGCCATGCCCGCCGACGTCGCACGATAATTCAGTCATGAAGGTTCTCAACCTGCAGTGTTCGCACCAGCACGACTTCGAGGGCTGGTTCGCGTCGGAAGACGATTTCCATCAGCAACTGGAACGTGGCCTGCTGAGCTGCCCGCTGTGTGGCGACGCGCAGGTGCGCAAGATGCTGTCGGCGCCGCGGTTGAACCTGGGTCGCACAAGCGAGGAACCGGTGGCGCGTGCCGGCATCGACGAGGGCCTGGTGGAGTTGGGCCGGACTGCGCCGGGGTCCGAACTGCAGGGGCGCCTGTTGCGCGCCGTGCGCGAGCTGATGAGCCAGACCGAAGACGTGGGCGAACGCTTTGCCGACCAGGCGCGGGCCATGCACCACGGCGAGCTGGCACAGCGCAACATCCGCGGCCGCACCACACCCGAGGTGGCGATGGAACTGATCGAGGAGGGTATCGACGTGATGCCCCTGCCTGCCTTGCCGGCCCTGAAAGAAACACTGCAATGAAAATAGCCCCGCGATGCGGGGCTTCTTCATGCTCGGCCCATCAGGGATACAAACCGCGCAGGTCGCGTGCGTGCAGGATGCGCTTGCAGGCCACGATGAATGTCGCAGTGCGCAGGCTGACCTTGTTCTCCTCGGCCACCTGCCAGACGGCAGCAAACGCGCCTTTCATGATGCGCACCAGGCGCTCGTTGATCTCGTCCTCGCTCCAGAAGAAGCTGGAGAAGTCCTGCACCCACTCGAAGTAGCTCACCGTCACGCCGCCAGCGTTGGCGATCACGTCGGGCAACACCAGGATGCCGCGGTCGTGCAGGATGTCGTCGGCCTGGGGCGTGGTCGGACCGTTGGCGCCTTCGATGATCATCTTGGCCTGGATGCGGCCGGCGTTGGCTTCGGTGATCTGCTGTTCCAGCGCAGCCGGGATCAGGATGTCGCAAGGCACGCCCCAGAAGGCGTCGTTGTCGATCACTTCGCCACCGCTGAACCCGGCGACCGAGCCCACGCGGGCCACGTGGGCGAGCAGGGCGGGCACGTCCAGGCCGGACTCGCGGTAGACGGTGCCGCCGTGGTCCTGCACCGCCACCACCTTGGCGCCGGCTTCCGCAAACAGCTTGCCTGCGACGCCGCCGACATTGCCGAAGCCCTGCACCGCCACGCGGGCCTTGGAAATGTCCATGCCGGTGTGCTTGGCGGCTTCGACGCCCACCGTGAACACACCGCGGCCGGTGGCTTCGCGGCGGCCCAGCGAACCGCCGAGGTCGACCGGTTTGCCGGTGACGACGCCGGTGGCCGTGGCGCCTTCGTTCATCGAGTAGGTGTCCATCATCCAGGCCATCACCTGTTCGTTGGTGTTGACGTCGGGGGCGGGGATGTCCTTGGTCGGGCCGATGATGATGCCGATCTCACTGGTGTATCGACGCGTCACGCGCTCAAGTTCACCGATCGACAGTTGGCGTGGGTCGACGCGGATGCCGCCCTTGGCGCCGCCGTAGGGCACGTTGACCGCCGCGTTCTTGATGGACATCCAGGCCGACAGCGCCATCACCTCGGACAGGGTCACGTTCTGGTGGAAGCGCACGCCGCCCTTGCCGGGGCCGCGGCTGGTGTTGTGCTGCACGCGGTAGCCCTCGAAGTGGGCCACGGTGCCATCGTCGAGGTGGATTGGCACGTCGACGATCAGGGTGCGCTTGGGGCGCTTGAGGGTGTCGACCCAGCGGGCGAGGCTGCCCAGGTAGGGCGCGACGCGGTCAACCTGTTGCAGATAGATGCCCCAGGGGCCGAGGTTGTTGGGGTCCAGATAGGACGGCAGGGCGTTGGTGAAGGCTGCCGGGCTGTTGGCCGCGGCGCCGGCCGGGTGCGGTGCTTGTGACATTTGCGAGGTGTCCTTGTGGGTTGTCTCATCGTTCCACGGTGGAGCCGATGGCCGGGACTGTAAGGACCGGGTGCCACCACTGTCCAAGGCCGAGTTGCCATTCCGTTATGCGCCTGCTGCATAACCCTGGTTGTCAGGCGGGTGGTCGTTCCCAGACCTGCCGGGCCACCCGTGCCATGTTTCCACCGAGGATGCCGTCGATGTCGTTGTCGTCCATGCCCGCCGCGCGCAGGGCCTCGGGCAGCTGCTTCCAGGTGTCGACCGGCGCGTAACGCATCTGCCGGATGCCGTGGCCGTAGCCCGCGCCGGCGGGCCACCAGTACTCCGGATCGAAGGGCGGGGGCGGGTCGTCGTCGAGGCCGGGTTCTCCGAAGCCGATGTCCAGTCCCAGGCCGATGTGCCGGGTCCCGACGAGCTCGGCAACGTGCAGCAGGTGGCGCACGATGTCGCTTGTGGCGGGCGATTCGACGCCGAGAAAACGGGACACACCGGAGATGCACACCACGCCGCCGGTGGCGGCGCAGGCGCGGATCTGTTCGTCGGTGATGTTGCGACCATGTTCGACCAGGGCCAGCGGATTGGCATGGCTGAACACGACCGGCTGGGTCGAGTGGGCCATGATGTCCAGCGTGGTCTGGCGCTCGGTGTGCGAGCAGTCGATGATCACGCCCGCTGCGTTCAACGCCTCGACCATCCGGCGTCCCAGCGCCGTCAGGCCCTGCGGCTCGTCGTGGCAGCCGCCGGCCACGCTGTTGTTGCGGTTGTAGGCGAAGTGGATCTGGCGCACGCCGAGGTCGCGGTAAAGCGCCACCATCTCCGGCCGTTCCAGCAGTGGCAGTGCGCCTTCGAGGTCGAAGCCGACCGCGAGTTTTCCCTCGTGACGCGCGCGTTCGATGTCGGCTACCGTGTCCGGCAGGAGGTATCGATCAGGTGCTGCAAGCAGCCGGGCGCGAAACGCCGCGATCACCGGCAGGATCTGCGACAGCGGGTTCATGTCCATGCCCACATTGATGCTCACGTAGTGCACGCCCGCGGTGCGGTAGTGCTCCAGTGGTGCAAAGCTGGCGTCGGGGTGCAGGGGCAGGCAGGTGTGGGCTTCCCAGCGAATCATGGGGTCCTTGGTGGTTGTGGCGCTTTCAGCGAGGCGGCGCGAGATGGCACCGATTTTGCAGTTCTTGATGCGGGTCAAGTGGACCTGTGGTTCAACACCAGTGGCACCAACGCAGGTGACAGCGGCACAGGCATTTGTCTTGATAATCATTTTTCACCCGACGGGCGAGCACTTCGCTGCGCCCGCATAACTTGAGGAAGACCCTATGTTTGAAGTGAAGAAACTGGCGCTGGCGCTGAGCCTGACGGCTGTTGCTGCTGCGTCGCATGCCGCAGGTACGCTGATTTACTGTTCCGAAGGCAGCCCGGAAGGCTTCGACACCGCGCAATACACGGCCGGCACCACCTTCGATGCCGCCGGTCACGCGCTCTTCAACCGCCTGACCCAGTTCAAGAAGGGCGGCACCGACGTCGAACCCAGCCTGGCCGAGTCCTGGGCCATTTCCGCCGATGGCCTGACCTACACCTTCAAGTTGCGCAAGGGCGTCAAGTTTCACACCACCGACTACTTCAAGCCCGGTCGTGACCTGACCGCCGACGATGTGATCTTCACCATCGAGCGCATGGTCAACAAGGAGCACGCCTTCAACAAGGCCTACCCGGCGCAGTTCCCCTACGCATCCGACGTGGGTCTGGAGAGCAACACCGAGTCGGTCACCAAGACCGATCCGCTGACCGTGGTCGTGAAGCTCAAGAAGCCGGATCCCGACCTGCTGGTCAAACTGGCCATGCCGTTCGCCTCCGTGCTGTCCAAGGAGTACGCCGACAAGCTGCTGGCCGAAGGCAAGGCCAGCATGATCAACCAGCAGCCCGTGGGCACCGGCCCGTTCGTGCTGCGCCGCTACGAGAAAGACGCGCAGATCCGCTACGCCAAGCACAAGGACTACTGGAACGCCAAGAACGTGCTGGTGGACAACCTGATCTTCGCGATCACCACCGACGCGTCGGTGCGCTTCCAGAAGCTCAAGGCCGGCGAGTGCCACATCATGTCCTTCCCCAAGCCGCAGGACATTGCCGCGATGAAGACCGACCCCAACCTGAAGGTCGACACCGCCCCGGGCTTCAACATCGGCTACCTCTCGTACAACACCGAGAAGGCCCCGATGAACAAGCTGGAAGTGCGCCAGGCGCTGGACATGGCGATCAACCGCAAGGCGATCATCGACGCGGTCTACCAGGGCCAGGGCCAGGAAGCCGCCAACCCGTTCCCGGCTTCGCTGTGGTCCTACAACAAGAACCTGAAGAACGCCGCCTACAACCCCGAGAAGGCCAAGGAGCTGCTGAAGAAGGCCGGCGTGGCCGAAGGCACCGAGATCACCCTCTGGGCCATGCCGGTGCAGCGCCCTTACAACCCCAACGCCAAGCTGATGTCCGAAATGATCCAGGCCGACTGGGCCAAGGTGGGCATCAAGGCCAAGATCACCCAGTACGAATGGGGTGAGTACCTCAAGCGCATGAAGAACGGCGAGCACGACACCGGCCTGATCGGCTGGACCGGGGACTATGCCTCGCCCGACAACTTCCTGGGCGTGCTGCTGACCTGCGAGGCCGTGGGTGGTTCCAACTACGCGCGCTACTGCAGCAAGGAATTTGATGGCTACACCCTCAAGGCCCGCAACAGCACCAACCAGAAGGAACGCACCGAGCTGTACATGAAGGCGCAGGAAGTCTTCAAGAAAGACCTGCCCTGGACGACCATCGCCCACTCGACGGTCAACCAGCCGATGCGCAAGAACGTGTCCGGCTTCGTCATCAGCCCCTTCGGCGACTACAACTTCGAAGGCGTGGGCGTGAAGTAAAGTCTTCGCTTTGGCTCACATGGCAGGCGTCAGGTTTGACGCCTGCTTTTTTTGTATTTGCATAACAACAAGGAGTGTTCTCTCATGCTGAGATACCTTCTCCAAAGACTGCTGGTGCTCATACCCACCTTTCTGGGCATCACGCTGCTGACCTTCTCGCTCATCCGGCTGATCCCGGGTGATCCGGTGGAGGTCATGATGGGCGAGCGCACGCTCGACCCCGAAATGCACGCCGCCGCGCTCAAGAAGCTCGGGCTGGACCAGCCGCTGTACGTGCAGTACGGCCGTTACCTGGCCGATCTGGCGCAAGGCAACCTGGGCCAGTCGCTCAAGACGCAGGCCAGCGTCTGGGCCGAGTTCAAGTCGCTGTTCCCGGCCACGCTGGAGCTGGCGCTGTGCGCGCTGCTGATCGCGCTGGTGTTCGGCGTGATTGCGGGCGTGCTGGCGGCCGTCAAGCGCGGCACCTGGCTGGACCACACGGTGATGACGGGTGCGCTGACCGGTTATTCGATGCCGATCTTCTGGTGGGGTCTGCTGCTGATCCTGATCTTTTCGGTCGGCCTGGGCTGGACACCGGTGTCCGGGCGACTCGACCTGATGTTCGATGTGCCGCCGCAGACGGGCTTCATGCTCATCGACGCCTGGCTGGCCGAGCAGGCCGACCCCGAGCTCAACGCCGGCGCCTGGTGGGATGCGGTGCGTCACCTGATCCTGCCGGCCGTCGTGCTGGGCACCATCCCGCTGGCGGTGATCGCGCGCATGACGCGCTCGTCCATGCTGGAGGTGCTGCGTGAGGACTATGTGCGCACCGCGCGTGCCAAGGGTCTGTCGCCCACGCGCGTGGTGTTCGTGCACACGCTGCGCAACGCGCTGATTCCGGTGCTCACCGTGGTCGGCCTGCAGGTCGGCACGCTGATGGGCGGCGCTGTGCTGACCGAGACCATCTTCTCCTGGCCGGGCATCGGCAAGTGGCTGATCGAAGCGATCGGACGGCGGGACTACCCCGTGGTGCAGAACGGCATCCTGCTGGTCGCCACCCTCGTGATCCTGACCAACTTCACCGTGGACTTGCTCTACGGTGTGGCCAACCCTCGCATCCGGGTGACCTCATGAATTTCAGAGAATTCTGGCGAGCCTTCTCGCTCAACAAAGGGGCCGTGGCCGGTCTGCTGTTCATGGCCGTGGTGGTGCTGCTGGCTCTGTTCGCGCCGCTGGTCGCACCGCACAGCCCGATCGAACAGTACCGCGACCACTTCCTGCAGGCCCCCGTCTGGGCCGGCGGCAGCTCGCAGTTCCTGCTGGGCACCGACGAGCTCGGCCGCGACCTGCTCTCGCGGCTGATCCACGGTGCGCGGCTGTCGCTGCTGGTGGGTCTGGTGTCGGTGCTGATGGCGCTGGTGCCGGGGGTGATCCTCGGTCTGGTGGCGGCCTTCGCCGGCAAGTGGGTCGACTCGACCATCATGCGCGTGATGGACATCGTCATGGCACTGCCCTCGCTTCTGATGGCGGTGGCCATCATGGCCATCCTTGGCCCTGGTCTGGTCAACGCCATGATCGCGATCGCGCTGGTGTCGCTGCCAGCCTATGTGCGCCTGGTGCGCGCCTCGGCGATGAGCGAGCTCAGGCGCGACTACGTCACGGCCGCACGGCTGTCGGGCGCGCGCACGCTGCGCCTGATGTTCGTGACCGTGCTGCCCAATTGCACGGCGCCACTGATCGTGCACGCCACCATGAGCTTCTCGGCCGCGATCCTCGAAATCGCGGCGCTGGGCTTCCTCGGCCTGGGCGTGCAGCCGCCGCTGCCCGAGTGGGGCACCATGCTCGCCTCGGCGCGCGACTACATCGAGAGCGCCTGGTGGGTGGTGACATTGCCGGGCCTGACGATCCTGCTGTCGGTGCTGGCGATCAACCTGGTGGGCGATGGTCTGCGCGACGCGCTCGACCCCAAACTCAAGTCGGCCTCATGAACGGGCAAGGAATACCAACATGAGCCTTCTGGACATCCAACAACTGAGCGTCGAGTTCGGCGCCAAGGGCCGCGGTTTTCGCGCGGTCGATTCCCTCGACCTGCAGCTGAACCAGGGCGAGGTGCTGGGCATCGTCGGCGAGTCGGGTTCGGGCAAGTCGGTCTCGATGATGGCGATGATGGGCCTGCTCGCGGGGCAGGGGCGCGTGAACGCGCAGCGCCTGCACTTCGACGGCCAGGACCTGCTCAAAATCAGCGACCGGCAGCGGCGCAAGATCCTGGGCAAGGACATGGCCATGATCTTCCAGGACCCGATGACCTCGCTGAACCCCTGCTTCACGGTGGGCTACCAGCTCGAAGAGGTGCTGCGCGAGCACATGGGCCTGCGCGGCGCGGCGGCACGCGCGCGGGCGCTGGAACTGCTGCAGATGGTCGAGATCCCGGGAGCGCAAAGCCGGCTCGACAGCTACCCGCACCAGTTCTCCGGCGGCATGGCGCAGCGCGTGATGATCGCGATGGCGATCGCCTGCAACCCCAAGCTGCTGATCGCCGACGAGCCGACGACGGCGCTGGACGTGACCATCCAGGCGCAGATCATGGAGCTGCTGGTGCAGCTGCAGCAGGCGCACCACATGGCGCTGATCCTGATCACGCACGACCTGGCGGTGGTGGCCGAAGTGGCGCAGCGCGTGGCCGTGATGTACGCGGGCCAGGTGGTCGAGCAAGGCCCGGTGGACCGGCTGTTTGCCACGCCTTCGCACCCCTACACCGCGGCGCTGTTGCAGAGCGTGCCCGAGCACAGCCGCGGCGCGCGCCGCTTGCACACGCTGCCGGGCATCGTGCCCGGGCAGCACGACCGGCCGGCTGGCTGCCTGCTGTCACCGCGCTGCCCGAAGGTGCAGGAACGCTGCCAGATCGAACGCCCCGGACTGCTCGCCCATGAGGGCACCCAGGTGCGCTGCTTCTTCCCCCTCGTGGCCGAGGAGGTGGCGTGATGAACAATCCAAACCAATCACCGATGAGTCCGTCCGCTGCACCCGTGATGCAGGCCGAGTCACTGACGCGCCACTACGGCGTGTCGCAGGGCGCGTTCAAACCGAAGCTGACCGTCAAGGCCCTGGTCGATGTGTCCTTCTCGCTTGCCGCCGGTCAGACGCTGGCGGTGGTGGGTGAATCGGGCTGCGGCAAGAGCACGCTGGCGCGCCAGCTCACGCTGATCGAGGAGCCGACCGAGGGCCGCCTGCAGGTCGGCGGCGAATGGGTCGTGCCGGGCGACCGCACGCAGTACAAGCGGCTGCGCAGCCAGGTGCAGATGGTGTTCCAGAACCCGTATGCCTCGCTGAACCCGCGCCAGAAAATCGGTCACCAGATCGCCGAGCCGCTGCTGCTGAACACCACGCTGTCTGCAGACGAGCGAAAGCAGAAGGTGCAGGAGATCCTGCAGCGCGTGGGACTGCGCCCGGAGCACGCCGACCGCTACGCCCACATGTTCTCGGGCGGCCAGCGCCAGCGCATCGCGATTGCGCGGGCGATGGTGCTGCAGCCCAAGATCCTGGTGGCGGACGAGCCGACCTCGGCGCTGGACGTGTCGATCCAGGCGCAGGTGCTGAACCTGTTCATGGACCTGCAGGAACAGCTGCAGACGGCCTATGTGTTCATCTCGCACAACCTGGCGGTGGTGGAACACATCGCGGACCATGTGATGGTGATGTACCTGGGGCGGGTGGTGGAGTCGGCGCCGAAGGAGGCGCTGTTTTCACGCGCGCTGCATCCGTACACGCAGGCGTTGCTGTCGGCGACGCCCTCGATCGATCCGGCGCAGCGGCAGAAGAAAATCCCGATCACGGGCGAGCTGCCGAGTCCGCTGAATCCGCCCTCTGGCTGTGCTTTTCACAAGCGCTGTCCTCGGGCGGATGCGCGTTGTTCTTCCGAGTTGCCGCTGTTGCGCGAAGTTGAAGGGCGGCTGGTGGCTTGTCACCACGTCTGACTTCTTGCTCTGACGTTTTTCCTTCGGCGGCGAGCGTGGGCCGGAGCACGGGGTTGCCGCCTTCACCCTGCGGGAGGTGCAGGCGATCAAACCAACAAGAACTCAGGCAGAAAACTGGAGAGCCGCCAGCCGCGCATACACCCCACCGAGCGCCACCAGCTCGGTGTGTGTGCCTTGCTCCACCAGCCGCCCGTGGTCCAGCACCAGGATGCGGTCGGCCTGCTGCACGGTGGCAAGACGGTGCGCGATCACCAGCGTCGTGCGGTCCTTCATTGCCGACTCCAGCGCCGCCTGCACCATGCGCTCGCTCTGCGCGTCCAGCGCACTTGTCGCCTCGTCCAGCAACAGCAGCGGCGGGTTCTTGAGCATGGCGCGCGCGATCGCAATGCGCTGGCGCTGGCCGCCCGAAAGCCGCACGCCGCGCTCGCCCAGGAAGGTGTCGTAGCCCTCGGGCAGGCGCGTGATGAACTCGTCGGCAAACGCCGCCTTTGCGGCGGCACGCACCTCCTCGTCGCTCGCGCCGGGCTTGCCGTAGCGGATGTTCTCCATCGCGCTGCTCGAGAAGATCACCGGGTCCTGCGGCACGATGCCGATGCGCCCGCGCAGCGCCTGCAGGTCCATGCGCTGGATCGGTGTGCCGTCCAGCGTGATGGTGCCCGCGGCCGGGTCGTACCAGCGCAGCAGCAGTCCGAACACCGTGGTCTTGCCGGCGCCGCTGGGACCGACCAGGGCCACGGTCTGGCCCGGTGCCACGTCCAGCGTCAGGTCCGACAGCGCGGCCTGGTCCGGGCGCGAAGGGTAGTGGAAGGTGATGCTGTCAAAGCGCACCGCGCTGCCGCCCTGCGGCCAGGGCACCGACACTGGTTGCGCCGGCGACTGGACCGGCGAGCGCAGCGCCAACAGCTCCATCAGGCGCTCGCTCGCGCCGGCCGCACGCAGCAGGTCGCCGTAGACCTCACCCAGCACCGCCACCGCGCCCGCCAGGATGATGATGTAGACCACCGTCTGGCCCAGGTGGCCGGCGCTGATCTGCCCTGCGATCACCGCCTGCGTGCCCTGGTACAGGCCCCACAGCAGCAGGGCCGCGGTGCTGATGATGATGAAGGCGATCAGCGCGGCGCGGGCTTTGCTGCGCCGCACGGCGGTGAGGAAGGCGCTGTCGGTCGAGGCCGAGAAGCGCTGCGCCTCGCGGTCTTCGGCCGCGTAGCTCTGCACCACCGGAATCGCGTTGAGCACCTCGGCTGCGATGGCGCTGGAATCGGCCACGCGGTCTTGGCTGGCGCGCGAGAGCTTGCGCACGCGCCGGCCGAACCACATGCTGGGCGCCACCACCAGCAGCAGGATCAGCAGCACCTGCGTCATCACATACGGGTTGGTCCAGACCAGCATCACCAGTGCCCCGAGGCCGGTGACCGCGTTGCGCAGGCCCATCGACATCGACGAGCCGACCACGGTCTGCACCAGGGTGGTGTCGGTGGTCAGGCGAGAGAGCACCTCGCCGGTCTGCGTGGTCTCGAAAAACTGCGGGCTCTGGCGCAGCACATGGCTGTAGACGGCATTGCGCAGGTCGGCCGTGACGCGCTCCCCGATCCAGCTGACGAAGTAGAAACGCACCGCCGACGACAGGCCCAGCAGCACCGCCACGCCGAACAACTGCAGGAAGTGGCCGCGCAGGGCCATGGTCTGGTCGCCGCGGTCGGCCGACACCAGCCCGCCGTCGATCAGCTGGCGCAGCGCCAGCGGAAACAGCAGCGTGGCCACGGCGGCCAGCGTCAGGAACAGCAGGGCGCCAGCGATCTGCCAGCGGTAGGGCCGCAGGAACGGCAGCAGGCCGCTCAGGGATGTGGGGGTGGTGGCGCGGGGGCGGTCTGCCGGCGAGGGGGTGCTCATGCCCCAAGTGTGCCGGCTCGACGGCGGCTTCGCTTACAGCGATGCGTGGCGACCGATGACCCGGGAGTGGGCGCGTTCCAGTTCACCGATCAGGTCGTCGATATGTGCCATGAACTGGTCGCGGCTGGCATAGGGGTGGCGGGTGATCAGTGCGGTCGAGCGATCAGCCAATTCGGGCTCGCCGGCCTGGCGGGCCCAGCGGCGCACCTCGCAGTAGGCCAACAGGGCCAGGCGGCCCATGTCGCCGGTGCGGCGGGCGTGTTGCATGTCGCCGAGGAGGTCCTCAAGGCCAACTTGCAGGGGAGCGGTGGTGGTACCCATGGTGCAGCGCAACATTATGGGTAAAACCGTTATGGGTTGCAACGAGTGAGCGCGTTTTAGGGGTTTCTCCCTTTTTGAGACCGCCCGCCGCCTTTGTGTGTTCAGAGCACCAGGCGTTTCGCGTAGCCGGTCATCTCCAGGTAGCCGCGGCCGACGCGTTTTCCATTGCTGTCGAACAGGTTGGACAAACCTTCCCAGTACACGGTGCCGGTGCTGCCCTGGGCGTCCAGTTCCTGCGGGTCGATCACCGCCTTGACGGTGTAGAAGTCGCCCGGTGTGCGCACCATCCACTCCACCGGATAGCGCGCACGGGTGCGCGGGCTGGTCCAGTACCGCTGTGGCACCCAGTCCAGCTCCCCGGGCCGGAAGCGGTAGATGTCGGTGGGGCTCTGGGCGCTGCCCGCGGCGCGGAAGGACCCGCCCGCCCAGAGCTTGCTGCCGTCTGCGCGCCGCAGCTGGAAGGCGGTGATGCTGTGGCCGCCTTCCAGGTTCATGCCGAACCAGTCCCAGCCCACCGCATCGGGGTGCATCAGCGCCTCGCTCCACTCGTGGTCCAGCCAGGCCGTGCCCTGGACCTCGAACCGCTGTCCTTTGAGGTCCAGCGTGCCACGCACCGCCAGCTGCGGGTGGCTGACGTAGAAGCTGGCCTGGGATGGCTCGGGGCCCTTGCGCGAGAAGCCTTGGTCGCCCTGCAGAAGCCAGGCCTGTGTGGGCGTGACCTCCAGGTCGATCTGCAGCTCGTCGCCCGGGGCGCGGGTGGTGTAGCGGCCGTCGGCCTCGCGGCGCAGGAACCAGTCGCGGATCGCCACATGGGTATCTTCGGTGCTGGCGAACACCGCGCGCTCGGTGCGCGCCGGCGGTTCGCCGTTCCAGCGCGCGATGCGCTGGTCGTGCAGCAGCCGGCCGCTGTGCACGTCGGTGATGGCGGCGTGCGCGAACAGCAGCTGGCGCGCGGCGAGGCGGCCGGGCAGGGCTTCGGTGCCGTCGACCCGGCTGCGGAAGAAGGTGATCTGGAAGCCAAACTCGCGACCGCTGGCGTCTTTCGCGTGGCCGGTCAGGTACCACCACTCGGTGCGCGTGTCGTTGTGGGTGCCGTGGTCGCGCGGGAACACCAGCGGGCGCGGCACCAGATCGCGTGAAAGCGCAGGCAGCGGCACCGCCAGCCCGGCGGCGATCAGCGCGCGGCGCGTGAGACCGTTCATCACCAGTCCTCCTTGACGGCTTGCACCGCGTCGCGCCCAGCGGCGGCGCGCCCGGCCAGCCAGGCCGTGACCGTGCCGGCAGCGATCACGGCGGCGCACAGCGCCAGCAGGCGCCACCAGGGCAGCGACAGCTCCATGGTCCAGTGAAAGCTCTGCGGGTTGACCACGTGCACCAGCACCACGCTCACCGCCAGCCCCAGCATCAGTCCGGCCAGCGCGCCCAGCGCGGTCCACGACAGGCCTTCGAGCGCGACCACGCCCAGGATCTGCTGGCGCGTGAGCCCCAGGTGGGCCAGCAGCCCGAACTCCTTGCGCCGCGCCAGCACCTGGGCGCTGAAGCTGGCTGCCACGCCGAACAGGCCGATGCCGATCGCCACCGCCTGCAACCAGTAGGTGACGGCGAAGCTGCGGTCGAAGATGCGCAGCGAGGTGGCCCGGATCTGGCCCGCCGAGGCGAACTCGATCAGGTCCTGTGCGCCCGCGGACTGCGCCAGCGCACGGACCGCCTCGCGCACCGTGTCTTCGTCGGTATCGGGCGACAGGTGCAGCGCGAGGTCGTTGACGAGGGTATCGCCCGAGAGCCGCTGGTAGTCTGCGAGATCGATGACCACGCTGCCGTGCTGGCGCACGTAGTCGCGCCAGACGCCGGCCACGAAGAAGCGGGTGCCCGCCGGCAGCGTCGGGAACGCCGGGGCGAGCGCGTCCAGCGTGCCGCCAGGGCGCGCGCCGTGCAGGTCCACCATGGCCTCGCTCACGTACACCGCCACGGTGTTGGGCGGCGCTTTCACCACGTCACCGATCAGGGGCAGGCGCTGGCCGGTCACGCCGGTGTCGTCGTGTACCAGCGGCCGCGCCAGCAGGGTCACCGCCGGTCTGGCCGGGTCCACCAGCACTTCGGTGGCGCGCAGCGGGTCGACGCGGTCGACGCCCGGCACGGCGCGCACCGCGGCCACGAAGTCCGGCGGCAGGGCCTGCCCTTGCGCGCCGCTGCCCGCACTGCGCACATACAGCTGCGCCGGCAGCACGCCGTCGAGCCACTGCGCCACCGAGTCGCGGAAGCTCGCCACCATCACCGTCAGCGCGACCGACAGCGCCAGGCTCGCGACCACACCACTGGTGGCCACGGCGGCGGTCTCGCGCAGGCGCCGCGAGCGTTCGACCGCCAGCAGGGGCAGGGCCAGCCCGGCCACTCGGGGCGCCACGCGGTCCAGCAGGGCGCCCACCGCCAGCGGCAGCGCCGCGATGCCGCCCACCAGCAGCAGGCCCACCGACACATAGGCGGCCAGCGGAATGCCCGCGACCGGCGGCGCCCAGGCCAGGGCCGCGGCCAGGACCATCAGCCCCAGGGCGAGCCGGTGGCTTCGCCGGGACACCGGGCCTGAGGCCCCCAGCCCCTTGAGCGCCAGGGCAGGCGCCATGGCGGCGGCGGCGCGCGCCGGCCACCAGCCGCCGACCAGGGCGGCAACCACGCCCAGCGCGCCGTAGACCAGGGCGGCGGGCGTGCTCCAGTGCAGTGAGGGTGCGGCGCCCGAAAAGTAGCCGCCACCCAGGTCACCGCCCAGCAGCCGCAGCGCGGCCACTGCCAGGCCGGTGCCCAGCGCCACGCCCAGCGCGCTGCCGATCAGGCCCAGCACCGCCGACTCGGCCAGCACCAGACGCAGCCGCTCCGGCGCCGACAGGCCCAGCACGCCCAGCAGCGCGATCTGCTGCTGGCGCCGCGCCACCGACAGCGACAACACCGAAAACACCAGGAAGCCGCCCGTGAACAGGGCCACCAGCGCCAGCACGGTCAGATTGACCCGGTAGGCGCGCGAGAGCTTGTCGGCGCGTTCCCCCGCTTGGCCGGGGGGCTGTGCGACCACGTTCGGCGGCAGGGCCAGCCCACGCAGCAGGGCCTGCGCATCGGTGCCTGGTGCCAGGCGCAGGTCGATGCGGCTGACTTCTCCGACGCGCCCCATCAGCGCCTGCGCCGCCGCGATGTCCATCACCAGCAAGGGCGCGCCGGGTGCGTTGACGCTGCCGGCCACCCGCAGGGTCGCGCGCTCCAGGCCACTCTGCACCTGCAGCGTGGCCGGCAGATCGCCCGAGGGTGCCAGCGCCTGGCTCGCCGCCGGGTTGAGGAACACCGCATCGGGGGCGAACAACTCGAAGCGTCCCCGGCCCGCCGGATCGTCGCGCGGCGTGGGCCGCGGCATCAGCGCGGGTGAGACGGCGGCCACCGACAGGGCATCCACGCCGACCAGCCGCACGCCCTGGCGCTGGTCATTGGCGAGCAGCACCGAAGTGGACACTTCCAGCACCGGGCTGGCGGCGGCCACACCGGGTGCCTGCGCCACCGGCTCCAGCAGCGCGTCGTCCAGCCCACCCTGGCGCGCGCGCAGCGACAGGTCGGGCTGACCGTTCACCGCGCTCACCGCCCCGGAAAACTCCGCCAGCGCCGACGCATTGATCAGCTGCACCGCCAGCGCCAGGGCCACGCCCAGCATCACCGCCACCACGGCAGCGGCCGTGCGCCATGGGTGGTGGCGCAGTTCCTGCCAGGAGTAGGTCTTGAGCAGCGCAAACATCGTGTGAGCTTAGCGCTCCGGCCAGGCTCCCCATGGGGGACGTGGTCATGTGGTCCAATACGGGGTTTCCAACCAACTTTCCCTTGAGACCGACATGGGCAACAAAATCGTCACCGAAGCCGACCGCAAAGCCACTCCCCGTCCCACCGCCGCCGACGGCGTGGTGCTGCCCACCCCCGGCCGCGGCCAGCGCGTGAGCCTGGAGCGTGGTGTCGCCACGCGCAGCAAGAAGAACCCCGGCAAGCGTTCGAAGAAGGGCGGCTGATCGCCTGGGGTCCGGTCCCCACCCCGAGAAAAGGCCCGTCAGGGCCTTTTCGGTTTTTTGGGCCCGCCGATTAAAATTGCCGGCTTCACCGGGGGTGCCGGGCCCGCAGCAATGTGGGCGGCGGCTGAGAAATACCCCTCTCACCTGATCTGGGTTGTGCCAGCGTAGGGAGCGTGACAAGCCGGTCCGCCGTTTGCCGTGGCCCGTCCTGCTCAAGCCCTCGCGGGCGTTTTGACAAGGCGGATGCACATGCAACGGCGGTTTCTCTTTTCGGCGCTCCTCTCCCTTTCTTCGTTGTCGCTCGCGGGCCTGGCCCAGGCGCAGGCACCGATGCCGCTGCGCGTGCTGACCCACAGCTCGTTTGACCTGCCCAAGGAGCTGCTGGCGCAGTTCGAGAGGGACGCAGGCGTGCGGCTGCAGATCGTCAAGGCCGGCGATGCGGGCGAGATGACCAACAAGCTCATCCTGACGAAAGCCAAGCCGATCGCCGACGTGGCCTTTGGCATCGACAACACCCTGCTGCCGCGCGCGCTGGCCGCCGGCGTGGTCGAGCCCTACACCGGCCCGGCGGCACAGCGCGCAGCAGCGGTGAGCATGGACGGCGGCGTGGTGCCGGTGGACTTCGGCTACGTCAACCTCAACATCGACAAGGCCTGGTTCGCGAAGAAGGGCCTGGCGCTGCCGGCCTCGCTGGACGACCTGGCCAAGCCCGCCTACGCCAAGCTGCTGGTGGTGCAGAACCCGGCGACCTCCAGCCCCGGCCAGGCCTTCCTGTTCGCGACCATCGCCGGCCTGGGCGAAGAGGGCGCATTCCAGTGGTGGGGCCGCATGCGCGGCAACGGCGTGAAGGTGGTCAAGGGCTGGACCGAGGCCTACTACACCGAGTTCACGCGCAACGGCGGCACGCGCCCCATCGTGGTGAGCTACGCCAGCAGCCCGGCGGCCGAGGTCTTCTACAGCAAGGAGAAGATCACCGAGTCGCCGACGGCTAACCTGTTCCTAAAGGGGGGCGTGTTCCGCCAGGTCGAGGGCGTGGCCCTGGTCAAGGGCGGCAACCCGGCCGCGCGCGAAGCCGCCGGCAAGTTCATCGAGTTCCTGCGCTCGGCCCCGGCGCAGCAGGCGCTGCAGACCACGATGTGGATGTACCCGGCCGAGGCCGGTGCGGCGCGGGCCGATGTGATGAAGGCCCATGCGGTGGAGCCGACGGCGTTCGACAACTCGTCGGCCGCCGATGTGACCGCCAAAAACAAGGCCTGGCTGCAGCGCTGGACCAAGACAGTCTTGAAGTGAGGATGTCTCGCCGCTGGCTGCTGCCTGCGCTGCCGCTGGTGTTTCTGGCGGTGGTGCTGGTGGCGCCGGTGCTGCGGCTGCTGGCCGAGGGGCTGGCGCCTGGCGCGGCCGACGGCGCCGAGCCGCTGCGCTGGCTGGAAGTCTGGCAAGACGACTTCCTGCGCTGGCGCGTGCTGTGGTCGTTCGCGCAGGCGGGCATCACCTGCGCGCTGGCCCTGCTGCTGGGCCTGCCCTGCGCCTGGGTGCTGGCGCGGCGCGAGTTCCCGGGGCGGGCGCTGGTGCTGCGCCTCTTGATGCTGCCCTTCGTGGTGCCCACCCTGGTGGCGGCCATGGGCGTGCTGGCGCTGTGGGGGCCGCGCGGCCTGATCGGTGGGCCGCTGGCAGAGGCCGGCATCGAACTCGCCGACACGCCCTGGCTGCTGCTCTACGGCAACCTGTTCTTCAACCTCTGCCTCGTGGTGCGCGCCGGGGTCGACGCGCTGGAGCAGGTGGGCGCGCAGCGGCTCGCAGCCGCGCGCACCCTGGGCGCCACGCCCTGGCGCGCGTTCTGGCGCATCGAATGGCCGGCCATCGCGCCCTGGCTGGCGTCGGCGCTGTGCCTGGTGTTCCTCTACTGCTTCGCGGGTTTCGGCCTCGCGTTGGTGCTGGGAGGCCAGCGCTACGCCACCGCCGAGGTCGAGATCTACACCCTGGTCGCGCACGAGCTGGAGCTGGGCCGAGCGGGCGTGCTCGCGGTCTGGATGATGGTGCTGACCGGTGCGGTCGCGCTGGCCTACGCCTGGCTGGAGCGCCGGCTGGCGGCGCCGGCGCGGGTCACGCCCGTGCCGCGGCAGCGGCCGGCCACCGCGGCGCAGTGGGCCGCTGTGGCGGGCGCGATGGGGCTGCTGGTGCTGGTCTGTGTCGCGCCGCTGGCGGCCATTCTCTGGCACGCCGCATCGGCGCTGTTCGCCGGTCAGGGCGCGGCCGTGCTCACCGACCCCGAGACCCTGGCCGCGCTGGGCAACACGCTGCGTTTCTCGGTGCTGGCCGTGGTGTTCGCCACCGCGCTCGGCCTGTCGCACGCCTTCGCCCTGCAGTCTTCGGTGACCTGGCGCGCGCTGGCTTTCCTGCCTTTCGTTGTCTCGCCGGTGAGCGTAGCCTTTGGCCTGCTGCTGCTCTACCCCGACTGGAGCGCGAGCCTGCCGGTGCTGCTGGCGGCCTACGCGCTGCTGGCCTGGCCTTTCGTCACCAAGTCTGTAACCGCCGCGCTTGACGGCCTGCCGGTCCACTGCGCGCAGGCCGCGGCCACGCTCGGTGCCACCCCCTGGCGCGTGTTCCGGCGCGTCACGCTGCCGATGATCGCGCCTGCGCTGCGGCGCGGCATGGCCTTTGCCGCCGCCACCGCGCTGGGCGAGTTCGCTGTCACGCTGTTTCTCTCGCGGCCCGAATGGACCACGCTCACCACCCTGATCCACCAGCACCTGGGCCGGCCCGGCGCCGCCCCGCTGGATGCGGCCTTCGTGCTCGCGGCGCTGCTGATGGCGCTGGCGCTGCTGGCCTTCCTGCTGATCGAGGGCCGCGACCGCCGCGCCGGGGACAATGCCCGCCATGCTTGAACTGCGCGACATCCACAAACACTGGCACGACGCACCCGAATGGCCGCTGCTGTCTGGCGTGAACCTGCGCGTGGACGCGGGCGAGACGGTGGCGCTGCTCGGTGCCTCGGGCAGTGGCAAGAGCACGCTGCTCAAGATCGTGGCCGGGCTCGAAGCGCCGGAGCAGGGCAGCGTCTGGTTCGACGGCGTGGACATCACCGGCTGGCCGCCCGAGCGGCGCCGCTTTGCGCTGATGTTCCAGGACTTCGCGCTGTTCCCCCACCTGAACGTGCGCGACAACGTGGCCTTCGGCCTGATCGAGCAGCGCGTGCGCAAGGCCGAGGCCCGTGATCGCGCGCAGGCCATGCTGGCGCGCTTCGGCCTGGCCGGTCACGGCGACGCGCGCGTCTGGACCCTTTCGGGCGGCGAGCAGCAACGGGTGGCGCTGGCGCGTGCGCTGATCACGCAGCCCAGAGCGCTGCTGCTGGATGAGCCTTTCAGCGCGCTGGATGCCCACCTGCGCGAGCAATTGCGCGACGAGTTTCGCGAGCGCATCACCGAGGCCGGCATGGCCGCGATCCTGGTGACGCACGACGCGCAGGAGGCCCAGGCCATGGCGCAACATGCGTGGACCTTGCGTGAGGGGCGCCCGCAGTCCCTGTGGTGAGCCTTCGCAGAGGCCCTTGCATTCTTTCGGGCATAAGATGCCTGGTCATTAATTGACTAGGCAGGTATATACTGGGATTCCCTTCGTCGCCCGCCGCTGCCATGCCCAGAACTCCGAAACCCGTCCAGTTTTACAAGGCGGAAACCTACAACGCCGAGGAAAGCCTGGGCTTTCTCATGAAGCGGATCTTGCTGTCTGTCGTCCAGCAGGTGGACAAGCGGCTGGTGGCGCATGACCTGACCACGGCACAGTGGGGGCCCCTCAAGCACCTGCAGTCCAACGGTGGTCGCAGCACGGTGGCCGAACTGGCCCGCTGGACGAACTCCGATGCCGGCGCCATGACGCGCCTTCTGGACCGGCTGGAGAAAAAAGGACTGTGCAAGCGTGTGCGTTCGACCGAAGACCGGCGGGTGGTTCTGGTCGACCTCACACCTGAGGGCGAGGCGGCTCTGGTGCATGTACCGCAGGTTCTGTCGGACGTTCTCAATGCCCACCTGGCAGGGTTTTCCAAGTCGGAATGGGAGGCCCTCAAGGGTTACCTGACACGCATGGCCGAGACCGGGGATGCATTGCGCGACGCCGGGTGAAGCTTTGAAACGGTGCGCGTTTTTTTGGCTCAAAAAGTTGACTAAGCAAATGAAGCCTGATCAGTTAATTGACTTCCGCCGCGGCTCTGCTGTGGTGGTTCTGGCCGCAGTCGGTCTTCTGGCTGGTTGCGCCAGCGCCGACGGGATTTCCGCATCTGCACGGCCGCTGAGTGCCTCAGACGTGGGTTTGGCGCAGACCGCGGCGCCCGCTTCGCAGGCCACCGACTGGTGGAAGGCCTGGGGTGACGACGCGCTGTCGGATCTCATCGAGCAAGCCCTGCGATCGCAGCCCAGCCTGAAGGTCGCTCAGGCAAGGCTGGCCCGGGCGCAGGCCGCGGTGGAGGGCGAGCAGTCCACCAGCGGCCTTCATGTGAATGCGTCGGCCGACACCACCCGCGAGCATTTCAGCGCCACGAGCATCTACCCGGCTCCGCTGGGTGGCTCCATCCGGACCCTGGCGAACGTGCAGGTGGCTGCCCAGTGGGAGTTCGACTTCTTCGGTCGCCACCGGGCCGCCCTGGACGCGGCGCTGGGCCAGACCCGCGCCGCGCAGGCCGACCTGCAGGCGGCCCGCAACCTGCTGGCCAGCCAGGTGGCACAGACCTGGGTGCAGCTGGGACGGCTGCAGGCGCAGCGCGAGGTGGCGCAGCGCACCCTGACGCAGCGGGAGCAGATGCTGGCCGTGATCCGCCAGCGCGTGGACGCGGGGCTCGACACCCGTGTCGAACTGCGCCAGGGGGAGGGGGCCTTGCCCGACGCGCGCCAGCAGATCGAAGCGCTCGATGAACAGATCGCACTTGCGCGCCATGCGCTGGCCGCGTTGGTGGCGCAGCCACCGAACGCATTCGAGACACTCAGGGTGGACCTGTCGCGGTTGCAGGCCGGTGATCTGCCAACCGGGGTGCCGGCGGACCTGCTCGGCCGCCGGCCCGACCTGGCCGCCGCGCGCTGGCGCGTGGAAGCTGCCATGCGTGGGGTGGACGTGGCCCGTGCGCAGTTCTATCCCAACGTCAATCTCGCGGCGTTCATCGGGCTCTCCAGTATCGGGCTGGACCGGTTGATCGAGGCCGACAGCCGACAGTTTGGCGTGGGGCCGGCGATCCGCCTGCCGATCTTCGACAGTGGCGCCCTGCGCGCCAACCTGCGGGGGCGCACCGCCGAACTGGACGCTGCCATCGAGGGCTACAACAGCGCGCTGCTGGAATCGGTGCGCGACGCGGCCGACCAGTTGAGCAGCCTGCAGTCGGTGCAGCGCCAGCAGGCCGAGCAGGCCCAGGCCCTGGCCGCCTCCGAATCGGCGTACGACATCGCGCTGCAGCGCTACCGCGCCGGGCTGACCGGCCACCTCACCGTGCTGACCGCCGAGACCGCGCTGCTCACCCAGCGCCGCCTGGGCGTGGACCTGCGGGCCCGCGACCTGTCCGCCCGCATCGGTCTGGTGCGCGCACTGGGCGGTGGCTACACGGACGACACCCTCACGCCATCGCGCGGCTGATGCCACACCCCAACGCTCACGGAATTTCGACATGACCACCCCCGACACCACCACCCCCGCCCCCCAAAGCAACACCGCCCGCCGCAAGGCACTCACCGGCGTGGCCGCCGCCGTGGCGCTGGCCGCCGTCGGCTACGGCGCCTACTGGGCGCTCGTGCTCAATCACTACGAAACCACCGACAACGCCTATGTGCAGGGCAACGTGGTGCAGCTCACCCCGCAGACCGGCGGCACCGTGGTGGCCATCAACGCCAACGACACCGACCACGTCAAGGCCGGCCAGTGGCTGGTTCGCCTGGACCCGGCCGACGCCCAGGTTGCGCTCGACCAGGCCGAGGCGCAGCTGGCCCAGACCGTGCGCGAGGTGCGCACGCTGTACGCCAACAACCGCACGCTGGCCGCGCAGATCGCCTTGCGCGAGGCCGATCTGGCCCGCGCCCAGAGCGAGCAGGCCCGGTTGCAGGACGACGTGAACCGCCGCCAGCCGCTGGTGGCCACCGGCGCCGTGGGGCGCGAAGAGTTCAACCACGTCAGCGCCCAGCTGGCCGCGGCCCGCAGCAGCGCCGAAGCGGCGCGCTCGGCCCTGCTGGCCGCGCGCGAGCAGCTCGCGTCCAGCCAGTCGCTCACCGAGGGGGTCGCCTTCGACCAGCACCCGAGCGTGCAGCGCGCCGCGGCGCGGGTGCGTGAGGCCTTCCTGGCGCTGCGCCGTGTGGAGGTCCAGGCGCCGGTGGACGGCTATGTGGCGCGCCGCAATGTGCAGCTCGGCCAGCGCGTGCAGGCCGGCGCACCGCTGCTGTCGGTGATCGCACTCGACCAGGTCTGGGTCGAGGCCAACTTCAAGGAAAGCCAGTTGCAGAAGCTGCGCCTGGGCCAGCCGGCCGAGCTCACCGCCGATGTGTACGGCTCCAAGGTGGTCTACCACGGTCAGATCGATGGCCTCGGTGCCGGCACCGGCGCAGCCTTCGCCCTGCTGCCGGCGCAGAACGCGACCGGCAACTGGATCAAGGTGGTGCAGCGCGTGCCGGTGCGCATCAAGCTCGATGCCGCCGAGCTCCAGCAGCACCCCTTGCGCGTGGGACTGTCGATGGAAGCACGTGTGGATGTGAGCCAGACCGATGGTGGCGTGCTGGCCGCCGACGCCAGCACCGCGCCGCCGGCCGAGACCAAGGTGTTCGAGCAGGACAGCCGCGAGGCCGATGCCCGCGTGCACCAGATCATCGCGGCCAACAGCGGCGGCGCCCGTGCCCACGCCGCCGTCGCGGGCGGCAACGGAGCCTGATCATGTCGGCCGCCGTCACCGCGCAGCCGGACGCCGCTGCGCCACCACCACCGCCTTCACCTCCCGCGCGGGCAGTGGCCTATCCGCCCCTGCAGGGGCGGGAGCTGGTGCTGGGCACGCTGGCGCTGTCGCTGGCCACGTTCATGAACGTGCTCGACACCTCCATCGCCAACGTCTCCATCCCCGCCATTGCGGGCGACATGGGCGTGAGCCCGGCCCAGGGCACCTGGGTCATCACCTCGTTCGCGGTGGCCAACGCCATTGCCGTGCCGCTGACCGGCTGGCTCACCCAGCGCTTCGGTCAGGTGCGCCTGTTCACCATGAGCGTGCTGCTGTTCGTCGTGGCGTCCTGGCTCTGCGGCCTGGCGCCCAACATCGAGCTGCTGATCGCCTTCCGCGTGCTGCAGGGTCTGGTGGCCGGTCCCATGATCCCGCTGTCGCAGACCCTGCTGCTGGCCAGCTACCCGCCGGCCAAGGCCGGCATGGCGATGGCCATGTGGGGCATGACGGTGCTGGTCGCACCGGTGGCCGGCCCGCTGCTGGGGGGCTGGATCACCGACAACATCTCCTGGCCCTGGATCTTCTACATCAACATCCCGGTGGGCATCTTCGCCGCCGCCCTGACCTGGTCGATCTATCACAAGCGCGACCCGGGGCCGCGCCGCGTGCCGCTGGACGTGGTGGGCCTGCTGCTGCTGGTGCTGTTCGTCGGGACCATGCAGATCATGATCGACAAGGGCAAGGAGCTCGACTGGTTCGAGTCCGGCGAGATCATCGCCCTGACCGTGGTGTCGGTGGTCAGCTTCCTGTTCTTCCTGGCCTGGGAACTGACCGACCAGCACCCCATCGTCGAACTGCGCCTCTTCGCGCGGCGCAACTTCCTCACCGGCACGCTGTCGCTGTCGGTGGCCTATGGTCTGTTCTTCGGCAACGTGGTGCTGCTGCCGCTGTGGCTGCAGCAGTTCATGGGCTACACCGCCACCTGGGCCGGCCTGGCCACGGCGCCGGTGGGGCTGCTGGCCATCGTGCTCTCGCCCTGGGTTGGCAAGAACGTCGCTCGCATCGACCCCCGCAAGCTGGCCACCGTGGCCTTTGTGGGCTTTGGGCTGGTGCTGTGGATGCGCTCGCACTTCAACACCCAGGCCGACTTCACGACCATCCTGATCCCGACGGTGTTGCAGGGCGCCGCCATGGCGTTCTTTTTCATCCCGTTGCAGGCCATCGTGTTCTCGGGGCTGACGCCGCAGCAGATGCCCTCGGCTGCGGGGCTGTCGAACTTTGTGCGCATCACCGCGGGTGCGGTCGGCACCTCGCTGTTCACCACCCTGTGGGACAACCGTGCCGCCATGCACCATGCCCAACTGGTTGAAGCCGTGCACAGCGGCAGCGCCGCCGCCGTGGGCACCCTGGACCAGCTCATGGCCGCCGGCATGAGCCGTGAGCAGGCGCTGGCCAGCGTTGACCGCATCCTCAGCCAGCAGGCCTACACCCTCGCGGTGACCGACCTGTTCTATCTGTCGTCGGGCCTGTTTTTCCTGTTGGTCGGCGTGGTGTGGCTTTCCAGGCCTGCGCGCGGTGCTGCGGGCGGGGGTGGCGGGGCGCACTGACGGCTGCATGAGAATGGCGGTATGGACGCATACCTGCTCATTGGCAACGCCAACACCCGCAAGACCTCCGTCATCCGCAGCCTGACCGGCTGCTTCAACCGCAGCGTGCGCGACATCCAGCTGCAATCGGGCAAACCGGTGCGCTTCTATGCCCGCGTCGGCGCGCTGCAGAACACCCGCACGACGCTGGACGACTTTGTCCAGGAGGTGAACCGTTCGCGCTGCCAGGCGGTGCTGTTCGCCCTGTTGCCGAATGCCGTGCACACCGACCTCATGGGCTACCCCGACGCGCAGACCTATGTGGCCGGTCTGCGCGAGCGGGGCTGGCGCATCAAGGGCGTGGCCGTGCTGGGGCAGGACGGTGGCGGCGTGCGTGCGACCAACCTGCGCCAGTACATCCAGGCCGGCACCGCGCCGGTCAACGTCACGGCCCGCGAGGTGCGCGCCCAGTTCGGCTGGCTCTGATCGCCGCCACAGGGCCGCGCGGTCAGAATCGGTAGGCACCCGCCACGCGGTGCGTTTTCAACTCAAACGGAGCACACAGATGGGCTGGTTTTCCAAAAGCACCGACGGTTTTTTCCTGTCTACCACCACGCTGCCGGACATCAGGCAGAGCCAGTACCTGGGTGTGGTCAACGGCGAGGCCATCATCGGCGCCAACATCTTCCGCGACATGTTCTCGTCCGTGCGCGACGTGGTCGGCGGCCGGGCCGGCGGCTATGAGCGGGCGCTGTCGGGCGCGCGCGATGCCGCGCTGGAAGGCCTGATCGAGGCTGCGAAAGAACTGGGCGCCAACGGCGTGATCGGCATCGACTTCGACTACGAGGTCATGGGCGAAACCAACGGGATGATGATGGTCGCGGTCAGCGGGACGGCGGTGAAGCTGGGGTGATCTCCGCGGCAGGCGCTGTAGGCGCTGCAGGCGGTGTCTCGGCGCGCAGCGCCTGCAGCAGCTTCATCCCGCCCCGCCCGTTGACCTCCTGCCCCAGCCGCTCCTGCTCGGCGCGGATCGCGTTGCGGCTTTTGTCGCCGAGCATGCCGTCGACCAGACCCACGTCGTGGCCTGCGAGCAGCAGCAGGACCTGCAGTTCGCGCCGCTCGGCGCGTGAGAGGCCGGGGTCGTCGGTGGGCCAGGGCGTGGTGAACGGGCCGGCGCCGCGCAGGCGGTCGCTCAGGTGGGCGATGGCCAGGCCGTAGCTTTCGGCGGCGTTGTAGCTGTAGATCGCGTCGAAGTTTTTGAACACCAGGAAGGCCGGGCCCGTGGGGCCGGCCGGCGTCATCAGGCCGGCGCTGCCCAGGCCCGCGGGCAGCGCCGAGCCGTCGACCTTGAGCAGCCCGCGCGCCGCCCATTCGCTGATCGGCCGCTTGCTGCGCCGGCCTTCGCCGTCGGTGCTGAAACCGGGCGGCAGCCGCACCTCGAAGCCCCAGGGCTGGCCGCTCTGCCAGCCGGCCCTGCTGAGGAAGTTGGCGGTGGAGGCGAGCGCGTCGGCGGTGTTGTCCATCAGGTCGCGCTTGCCGTCGCCATCGCCATCCACGGCCAGGCGCTCGAACGTGCTGGGCATGAACTGCGTGTGGCCGAAGGCGCCGGCCCAGGAGCCGAGCAGGCGCTCGGGCGCGATGTGGCCGGCCTGCAGGATGCGCATGGCCGAGTACAGCTCGCCCTGGAAGAAGCTCTGGCGCCGGCCGTAGCACGACAGCGTGCCCAGCGCCTGCACCAGCGGGTACTTGCCCTGGCTCTGGCCGAAGTTGCTCTCCACGCCCCAGACCGCGACCACGGTGGCCGGGTCGACGCCAAAACGCTGCTGCACCCGTTCAAGCACCGCGGCGTGCTGCTGCAACATGGCCTGGCCCTGCTGCACGCGCTCGTCGTCGACCAGGCCGCTGAGGTAGTCCCAGATCGGCATGCTGAACTCGGGCTGGTAGTTCAGCTTGTCGATCACGCTCATGTCGGGCGCAAGGTCGCGTGTGAGGAAGCGGAAGGTGGTTTCCGACACGCCGTTGCGGCGCGCGTCGTCGCGCAGGCCGTCGAGGCACTGGGTGAACTCGGGCGGGACGGCGGTGCGTTCGGTCTGCGCGAACGCGGGCAGGGCGATGGCCAGCGCGGCAGCCGCCAGAAGCGGTGAGAGGCGGTTCATGAAAACGGAAAAGGAATCAGACGGCCCAGGTGGAACCGTGTTCGGGAACGAGGGCGCGCCAGCCGAGTTCGCGCTCGATGCGCTGGCGCAGCGCGTCGGAGGCCCCCGGGTCGCCGTGCGTGACGAACACGCGGTGCGGCGCGTGCGGTGAGGCGCGCAGCCAGTCCATGAGCTGGCTGGCATCCGCGTGGGCCGAGGCGGACTGCAGCTGCACGACCTCGGCGCGCACCGGCACGTCCTGCCCGTGGATGCGGATGGCCTTGCTGCCCCGGGACAGCGAGTCGCCGCGCGTGCCCGGTGCCTGGTAACCGGTGAGCACCACCATGTTGCGGTGGTGGCCCAGGTAGAGCGCCAGGTGGTGCAGCACGCGGCCGCCGGTGGCCATGCCGCTGGCCGAGAGGATGACTTTGGGGCCGTGCTGCTGCGCAATGGCCTTGGACTGGTCGACCGAGGTGACCATCTTCGCCACATGCTCCATGTCGCGGCACTGCGCGGCGTTCAGGCGGTGTTCGCCCAGGTGGCGGTCGTAGAGGTCGGTGGTGTGCACGGCCATCGGGCTGTCGAGATAGATCGGCAGGCTGTGCGGCAGCACGCCGTTGGCCTTGAGCAGCGCGACGGCGTGCAGGATCTCCTGTGCGCGGCCGACCGCAAACACCGGCAGCACCGCGGTGCCGCCGCGCGCGGCCACGCGCTGCAGCGCCGGGCCGAGCTCGGCGAGCACGTCCTCGTCGGGGTGTTCGCGGTCGCCGTAGGTGGACTCGATCACCACCGCGTCGGCGGCGGGTGGCTTCTCGGGCGGCAGCATCAGCATGTCGTCGGGTCGGCCCAGGTCGCCCGAGAACAGGATCTTCTTGCCGCCCACCTCCAGCAGCAGGCTGGCCGCACCGAGGATGTGCCCGGCGCGGATGAAGCGGGCCGTCCAGCCGTGCAGCGGCTCGAAGGCGCGGTCCATCGGCACGGTGTGCAGCAGCTTGAGCGAATCGAGCGCGTCGGCCTCGGTGTAGAGCGGCAGGGCGGGTGCGTGTTTGCTGAAACCCTTGCGGTTGGCGAAGGCCGCGTCTTCTTCCTGGATGTGGCCGCTGTCGGGCAGCAGGATCTGCGCGAGGTCGCGCGTGGCCGTCGTGCACCAGACCTTGCCGTGGAAGCCTTCCTTGGCGAGCAGTGGCAGGTAGCCGCTGTGGTCCAGGTGCGCGTGCGTCAGCAGCACGGCGCCGATGTGGTTGGGCAGCACCGGCAGCGGGTCGCGGTTGCGCAGGCGCAGCTGCTTGTAGCCCTGGAACAGGCCACAGTCGATCAGCAGGCTCTGGCCGTTGAACTCGACGAGGTATTTGGAGCCGGTGACCGTGCCCGCGGCACCGAGGAAGCGGATGTGGACGTTCATGCGGGGCATGTTACCCCGCAGGGGGCTCAGGACAGTGTCTCGGAGAGCAGCATGAAGATGAAGCCCGCCATGAGGGTCACCGAGGCCATGCCCTCGAAGCCGTTGCGGTGCGTCTCGGGAATGATCTCGTGGCTGACCACGAACAGCATGGCGCCGGCCGCGACCGCCAGGCCCACCGGGTAGAAGGCCGGCAGGCTGCCGAGCACGGCCAGGCCGACGATGGCGCCGAAGGGTTCGGCCAGGCCGGTGAGCGCGGCCACAGCCCATGAGCGGCCGGCGCTCTGGCCGAGGGTGCGCAAGGCCATGGCGACGATCAGGCCCTCGGGCATGTTCTGCAGCCCGATGGCCAGCGCCACCGGGGCACCCGCATTCACCGCCGCGCCACCGTCCACGCCCAGGGCGCTGCCCGCATAGGCGGCGCCCACGGCCAGGCCTTCGGGCACGTTGTGGATCAGGATGGCCAGCACCATCAGCCAGGCGCGCTGGCCGGCGGTGTGTTCGTCCGTTTGCGGCATGGCGTGGCCGGCGGCCGCGGGCGGCAGCACGGCGTGTTCGTGCGGCGTGAAGCGGTCGATGGCGAGCATCAGCGCCATGCCCAGGGCCAGGCCCAGCGCGGTGAGGCCGGCGGCGCCGGCCGCGCCGGCACCCGTGGTGGCCATGAGCGCGCGGCCCGCGTCCAGCGAGGGCAGCAGCAGCGCGAAGAAGGCCGCGGCCAGCATCACGCCCGCGGCGAAGGCCATGAAGGCCGCTTCCTGCCGCTTGCCCAGGCGCTCCACCAGGAAGACGGGCAGGGCGCCCACCGCGGTGGCCAGGGCCGCGAGCAGCGAGGCCTGCACCCCGGCCGTCATGCCGCTGCTGGCGCCGGTGGCGTCCCACCAGTGGCGGCTGGGGGTCCAGAAGGTGCTGCCCGCGGCCAGCCCCGCCATGACGAGCAGGCCCGCGCCCAGCGCCAGCAGGGCGTTGCGCAGCGCGTGCGGCGGCACCGGCAGTTCCAGCTGCTGCATCTGCAACCAGACGGGGCGGACTTGGCGGATCAGGGCGGTCATGGCGGTTCTCCAGCGAGGCAATCGGCAATGGCTGGTAGTTTGTCAAAAACTATCGATTGAGGCCATTTGATTGTCCGAATGAACGCGATAGACGGCTGTGGTGAGGTTGCTCAGTTGATTTGGTAATAAACAACTGAAAACGTATTCGTTCCAGTTTTGATGGCCGGCTTTCATGATCCGCTCCCTCGAATACCCCATCCGGAGCAACACCATGAATACCCGCCGCCACTTCACCACTTCGCTGATCGCAGCCGCCGCGCTGACCGCCGCCACCGGCGCCGCCTGGGCCCAGCCCGCCCCCGTGACCCTGCTCAACGTGTCGTACGACCCGACCCGCGAGCTGTACGTGGAATTCAACGCCGCTTTCGCCAAGGCCTGGAAGGCCAGGACCGGCCAGGACGTGACCATCAAGCAGAGCCACGGCGGCTCGGGCAAGCAGGCCCGTTCCATCATCGACGGCCTGGATGCCGACGTCGCCACCCTGGCCCTGGCCGGTGACACCGACGCGCTGCACACCAACGGTGGCTACATCCCAAAGGACTGGCAGAAGCGCCTGCCGCACAACAGCTCGCCCTACACCTCCACCATCGTGCTGGTGACCCGTGCCGGCAACCCCAAGGCCATCAAGGATTGGGACGACCTGATTCGCCCGGATGTGAAGGTCATCACCCCCAACCCGAAGACCTCGGGCGGTGCCCGCTGGAACTACCTGGCCGCCTGGGAATTTGCCAAGCGCAAGTACGGTGGCGACGCACAGGCCAAAGAGTTCATCACCAAGCTGTATGCCAACGTGCCGGTGCTGGATACGGGCGCGCGCGGTTCGTCGGTGACCTTCGCCCAGCGCAACCAGGGCGACGTGTTCATCAGCTGGGAGAACGAGGCCTACTTGCTGGAGAAGGAGTTCGGCAGCAAGGTGGACTTCGTCTATCCCTCGCTGTCCATCCTGGCCGAGCCGGCCGTGACCGTGGTCGACAAGAACGTGGACAAGAAGGGCACGCGCGCCGTGGCCGAGGAGTACCTGAAGTTCCTCTACACCGAAGAGGCGCAGGACATCATCGGCAAGCACTTCTACCGCCCGATCTCCACCAAGGCCCAGGCCAAGTACGCCAAACAGTTGCCCAAGCTCAACCTGTTCGACATCGACCAGGCCTTCGGGGGCTGGGAGAAGGCCAGCCGTGACCACTTCGCCGACGGCGCGGTCTTCGACCAGATCTTCGTGAAGAAATAAATCCGGTTCTGTGCCAGGGAGGCCTCTTCATGTCCGTACTTCTGATCGCCGGCAGTCCCACCGAGCACTCCCGCTCGGCAACCTTGCTCGACAGCGTGGAACAGCGCCTGCACGCCGCGGTCGACGACCGCCGCCTGCATGTGGACCGCCTGCGCATCCGCGACCTCTCGCCGCAGGCTCTTCTGCTGGCCGACTGGGGCCACGCCAGCGTGGTGCGCGCCATCGAGCAGGTGGCCAACGCCCGCGCGCTGGTGATCGCCACGCCGGTCTACAAGGCCGCCTACAGCGGCGTGCTCAAGGTGTTTCTGGACCTGCTGCCGCAGACCGCACTCAAGGGCAAGGCGGTGCTGCCCATCGCCACCGGTGGCAGCCCGCACCACATGCTGGCGCTGGACTACGCGCTGCGGCCGGTGCTGCAGTCGCTGGGTGCGCGCCACATCCTGCCGGGGGTGTACGCCTCCGACGCGCAGATTCCGAAGGATGAGGCGGGCGACTACCAGATCGGCGGCGAGATCGCCCAGCGACTGGACGACGCCACGCACACCCTGCTGCAGGAGGGGCTGCGACTGTCTGCGGTGCCCGTGCCCCGTCCCGTGCCTTTTTCACAGGCGCTCTACAGCGTCTGACCACTTTTTTCAAAGGAGCTTCTGTCATGTCCATTCAAGCCATCAACGTCCGCAACCAGTTCCGCGGCAAGGTCAAGGAAATCATCAAGGGCGACGTCGTGTCCGAGGTCGATGTCGAGACACCCTGGGGCGTCGTGACCTCGGTCATCACCACCCGCTCGGTGGTCGATCTGGGGCTGGCCGTGGGGTCCGACGTGGTCGCGCTGGTCAAGTCCACCGAGGTGTCCATCGCCAAGGTCTGAGGGTGAACTTTCAACAGCTGCGCTCGGTCCGGGAGGCCGAGCGCTGCGGCTTCAACCTCACCGAAGTCGCTGCGGTGCTGCACACCTCGCAACCCGGCGTGAGCCGGCAGGTGCGCGAGCTGGAGGAGGAACTGGGCGTCGAGCTGTTCGTGCGTTCGGGCAAGCGTCTGCTCGGTCTCACCTCGGCCGGCAAGGCCCTGCTGCCCATCATCCAGCGCGTGCTGCTGGACGCCGAGAGCCTGCGCCGCGCCGGCCAGGAACTGCAGGGCCGCGACGAGGGGCGCCTGTCGATTGCGGCCACGCACTCGCAGGCGCGTTACGCGCTGCCGCACGTGGTGCGCGACTTCCGCCAGCGCTACCCGCGCGTCACGCTGCATCTGCACCAGGGCTCGCCCCGGCAGGTGGCCGAGATGCTGCTGGCGGGCGACGCCGACATCGGCGTGGCCACCGAGGCGCTGGCCAGCTACGGACAGCTGGTGACGCTGCCGTGCTACCGCTGGAGCCACAGCATCGTGGTGCCGCCCGGGCACCCGCTGCTGTCGCTGGAACGACCGGTGACGCTGCTGGACCTGGTCGCGTTTCCCATCATCACCTACGAGGTCGGCTACACCGGCCGTTCGCACATCGACGACGCGTTTGCGGCCGCGGGCCTGCGGCCCGACGTGGTGCTCACAGCCATGGACGCGGACGTGATCAAGACCTACGTCGAGCTGGAGATGGGCGTCGGCATCGTGGCCTCGATTGCTTTCGACGAAGAGCGCGACACGCACCTGCACGCCATCGACGCGGGACATCTGTTCCAGATCAACCTGACGCGCCTGGGCCTGCGCCGCAACCACTGGCTGCCGGGCTTCGCCTACGGTTTCATCGAAACATTCGTGCCCACGCTCACGCGCGAGGCGGTGATGGCGGCGCCGGACAGTGCGTGAACTTCCGAAAAAAAGCGGGGCCTGCCCCCTGGCAGCACCCCGCTTCAACCCCACGAACTTTTCCTGATCAGGCCGCTTTGGCCTGCGGCGCGGCCCAGCGGCTCACGGGCCGTTCCAGTCCCAGGTTCTCGCGCAGCGTCGTGCCTTCGTAGGCGGTGCGGAACAGGCCGCGTTTCTGCAGCTCCGGCACCACCAGGTCGACGAACTCGTTCAGGCTTTGCGGCAGCACCGGCGGCATGATGTTGAAACCGTCGGCGGCGCCGTTCTCGAACCATTCCTGGATACGGTCGGCGATCTGCACCGGCGTGCCCACCACCACCCAGTGGCCGCGCGCGCCGGCCAGGTACTCGTAGAGCTGGCGCACGGTGTAGCGTTCGCGCCGCGCGAGTTCCAGCACCACATGGGCGCGGCTGTGGATGCCCTTGGGTGGTTCGGGAATGTAGGGTGGTCGCGCGTCCAGGTCCCATTTCGACAGGTCTTCACCCGGCCAGAACGGCGCCAGCGTGGCCAGGCCCACCGAGGGGTGGATCAGCGCCTGCAGCTCGGCCCACTTGGCCTGGGCTTCTTCTTCCGTGCGGCCGATCACCGGCGAGATACCCGGCAGCACCAGCAGCTGGTCGGGCCGGCGGCCGTATTTGGCCAGGCGCCCCTTCACGTCCTTGTAGAAGGCCTGCGCTTCGGCCAGGCTGGTCCAGGCGGTGAAGATGGCTTCGGCCGTGGCGGCTGCCAGTTCCTTGCCGTCTTCGGACGAGCCGGCCTGCACGATCACCGGGTGGCCTTGCGGCGGGCGCTCGATGTTCAGCGGCCCTTTCACCTTGAGGTGCTTGCCGATGTGGTTGAGCGCGTGCAGCTTGTCAGGGTCGAAGTACACGCCCGAGGCCTTGTCGCGCAGGAAGGCGTCGTCCTCGAAGCTGTCCCACAGGCCCTTGACCACATCGACGAACTCGTGGGCGCGCTCGTAGCGCAGGGCCGGGTCCGGGTGCGCGTCCAGGCCGAAGTTGCCGTGCACGTTCTCGGCGCTGGTGGTCACCACGTTCCAGGCCGCGCGGCCCTTGCTGATGTGGTCCAGTGAGGCGAACTTGCGCGCCAGCAGGTAGGGGTCTTCGTAGGTGGTGGACGCGGTGGCGACGAAGCCGATGTGTTTCGTCACCGCCGACAGCGCGGCCCACAGCGTGACCGGCTCGAAGTGCGAGAGCCGGCCCTGGCGGCTGAACGACTCGCGGTCGCCCTGGTGCCAGATGCCGGGACTGTCGGCCACGAAGACCTGGTCGAACAGGCCGCGCTCGGCCGTCTGCGCCAGTTCGATGTAGTGGTCGATGTTGACGCCCGCATCGGCCTGTGCGCCGGGGTGGCGCCAGGCGGCGATGTGGTGGCCGGTGGCCATGATGAAGGCGCCGAGGCGCAGCTTGCGTTGGGGTGGCCGTTGCTCTTGGGTCATGTTGGTGTCCTCCTGGGGGTTCGATCAGAAGGTCTGGTCGGCCGTGATCGTGATGCGGTGCAGCTTGCGGTGCTGCGGGAAGAAATCGCCCACCGCGTAGTGCTGGGTTGATCGGTTGTCCCACACCGCCAGGGTGCCTTGCGCCCAGCGCAGCCGGGCCTGGAATTCGGGCACGCGGGCGAGTTCGAACAGCTGCGTCAGCAGGGCGTCGCTGTCCGAGCGCGACAGGCCCTTGATGTGGCTGGTGAAGGTGCTGTTGACGTACAGGATCTTCTTGCCGGTGACCGGGTGCACGCGCACCACCGGGTGCTCCACCGGCGGGTACTTGGCGCGCGCGGCCTTCAGCTCGTCGCCGCTGGCGTCCTTGCGCAGCAGGTACTCGGTCCAGCCGCTGATTTCCCAGGTGTGCACCGCGGTGAGTGTTTCCAGGTAGGCCTGGAAGGCCGGCGGCAGGCTGTCGTAGGCCGCGGTCAGGCTGGCCCACAGCGTGTCGCCGCCGGTGGCGGGAATCACCTGCGCGTACAGGCTGGTGCCCAGGGGCGGCTGTTCGCGCCAGGTGATGTCGGCGTGCCAGTTGCTGGCGGCCTTCGGCTTCTCGGACGTGCTCTCGACGATCTCGATCTCGGGGTGCGCTTCGAGCCTCGGGAAGAAGGCCTTGACCTCGGCCACGCCGCCGAAGCTGCGCGTGAAGGCCACGTGCTGTTCGGGCGTGAGGTCCTGGTCGCGGAAGAAGATGACTTCGTGGCGCGCGAGTGCGTCGCGCAGTTCGGCCTGGGTGGCTTCGTCCAGCGGCTGGCGCAGGTCCAGGCCGTGGATCACGGCGCCGATGTTCGGGGTGTAGGGCTCGACCTTGAAGCGCGAGTAGGTGCCGGGCAGGTCGTTGAGCTGGGACATGGGGAACTCCTTGACTGGATGGTTGCTGTGGAGGGCACGAAGGGCGCCGTCCTTTTTCCAGTCTGGGTGCGCGCGCACGCCCCGTGAACGAAGCGTTTTGCATATGCAAACGCGGCCAACAGGGGGTTCTCATGCACTGCGCGGCATGAGCTCATGACCACAACAGCGCTGCGTTTGGATATCCGTTTTCATTCGTTCCCCGAGCAAGGCGCCGTCCGTAGATTCCGTCCGGTCCACAGCCATCGATTCAACCGGAGGAACCATGAATCCACGTCAACGACTGGGCCTGCTCGCGCTGGCCTTCACCCTGTCCACCACCGGCCTCGCGCAGGCCCAGACCGCCCCCGAACCGCTGAAAGTCATCCGCATCGGCGTGGCCACCGGCGGCGTGGGCAGCAACCCGATCCGCCACGGCGGCACCACCACCGCGCTGGCCTACACCGACGGCGCGTTTGAAGACGAGTTCCGCAAGGACGGCGTCGAGATCAAGTGGGTGTTCTTCAAGGGCGCCGGCCCGGCCGTCAACGAGGCCCTGGTCAACAAACAACTGGACTTCGCCTGGCAGGGCGACCTGCCGGCCATCGTGGCGCGTGCCAACGGCGTCAAGACCAGGCTGATCGCCGGCAGCGGCGTGCGCACCGGGCTCTACCTGGTGGTGCAGCCCGATTCGGGCGTCACCCGGCTCGAAGACCTCAAGGGCAAGCGCGTGGCGCTGTTCAAGGGCACCAACCTGCACCTGGCCGCGTCCGCCGCGCTGGCGGCGCACGGCCTGAAAGAGAGCGACCTCAAGCTCATCAACCTGGACCTGGCCGGTGGACGCACCGCGCTGCTGAACAAGGACGTGGACGCCGTCTTCGACTACGTCGGCGCCTTCGACCTGCGCGACAAGGGTCAGGCCAAGATCGTCTGGTCCGCCGCGGCCGACAACTACAAGTTCACCCGCCAGACCCACCTGCTGGTGACCGACGACTTCGCCGCGAAGCACCCGCAGGCCGTGCAGCGCGTGGTGACCACGCTGGTCAAGGTGGCGCACCGGTATTCGAACGAAGCGAACCGCGCCGACCTGTTCGAGCGCTGGGGCAAGACCGAGTACCCCGAGAAGATCTGGCGCGAAGACTTCATCGGCCAGCCACTGCGCGTGCGCCTCTCGCCGCTGCTCGACCCCTTCCTCGTCTCGCGCTACAAGGAGGCCGCCAAGGACGCCCACGCCCTCAAGCTGACGCGCTCGGTGCCCGAGATCGACAGCTGGTTCGACCGGCGCTACCTGAACGTGGCGCTCAAGGAACTCAAGCTCGAAACCTACTGGCCGGTCTATGGACCCGACGGCCAGTTGGCCAACTGAACACCGAGTGGTTGGAGAGACCGACATGTCTTCATCGCTTGGTGTGACCGTGCCGCTGTCACCGGCTGCGCCTGCGGCCACCGTGCCGACCGCCGTGGTGCGGCACTGGCGACCTTCGCTGCAATGGCTCTGGGCCTGGCCCTTCCCGCTGGCCGTGCTGCTGCTGTGGCACCTGTCGTCGGTGCTGGGCTGGGCACCCGAGCAGGTGCTGCCGCCACCGGCCCAGGTGTTCCGCACCTTCGCCGACATGCTGGCCAGCGGCGAGATCTGGAGCAACCTGCAGATCAGCCTGGTCCGTGTCTTCACCGGCTTTGGCATCGGCCTGCTGGGCGGGCTGGCGCTGGGCTCGGTCATGGGGCTGTCGCCCACGGCGCGCGACTACCTGTACCCGCTGTTCAAGGCCTTCGCCCAGGTGCCGGTGATCGGCTGGCTGCCGCTGCTGATGCTGCTGGTCGGCATCGACGAGGCGCTCAAGTTCCTGCTGATCGCCAAGGCCACCCTGGTGCCGGTCACGCTCAACACCTGCCAGGGCATCCAGGGCGTGCCCAACCGCTTCATCGAAGTGGCCAAGGTGTATGGCTTCACGCGCTGGCAGATGCTGACCCGCGTGGTGTTCCCGGCCGCCACCGCGCCGATCTGGAACGGCGTGCGCTACGGCCTGACCCACGCCTGGCTGGCGCTGGTGGTGGTGGAGCTGCTGGCCTCGTCCGAAGGCATCGGCTTCCTCATCGTCTACGGGCGCCAGCTGTTCCAGCTGGACGTGGTGCTGGCCTCGGTGCTGGCGGTGGGCATCGTGGGCTTGGCCATCGACAAGCTGCTGTCGCTGGCCGAGGCCTGGCTGCTGCGCTGGCGCAAGCCAGGCTTGTGAGCAAGGAGAACAACATGTCACGAACACGTTCTTTGACCGCCGTGCCGCCCGCCTTGCGCGGCTGGGTGCTGCCCGCGCTGATCCTGCTGTTCTGGTGGTGGGCCGTGGCCTCGGGCTGGTCCACCTCGCCCCTGCTGGTCTCGCCCGCCGCGGTGTGGGACCGCGCCGTGCAACAGATCACCAGCGGTGAGCTGTGGACCGCGCTCTCGGCCAGCCTGTGGCGCAACGCGCGGGGCTTTGCCATCGGTGCCAGCGCCGGGCTGGCGGTGGGCGTGTTGCTGGGCTGGTCGCGCTGGGCCGATCGCCTGGTCGGCCCGTCCTTCCACACGCTCAAGCAGATCTCGCTGTTCGCCTGGATTCCGATGCTCTCGATGTGGTTCGGCCTGGGCGACGGCGCCAAGGTGGCCTTCATCGCCATGGCGGCCTTCTTCCCCATGGTGCTCAACACCTTCGAGGGCCTGCGCAGCGTGCCGCGCGAGTTCATCGAGGTGGGGCGCGTCTACGGCTTCGGTCTCTGGCAGCAGCTCACCCGCGTGATCGCACCCTCGGCCGCGCCCTCGGTCTTCACTGGGGTGCAGCTGGCGCTGATCTACAGCTGGCTGGCCACGCTGGGCAGCGAATACCTGATGGCGTCCGGCCCCGGCATCGGCAACACCCTGATCGACGGCCGCGAGCACTTCCAGATGGACCTGGTGCTGTTCGGCGTGGCCGTGATCGGCCTGGTGGGCTACGCCCTCAACGCCATCACGTCCGCTCTGGAGCGCCGCCTGCTGGCCTGGCGCGACCGCACCGTCGCCCGTTACTGATTTTTCTGGAGAAACACACCATGGCACACGCCGGCACCCTGGACGTCCGGGGTCTGAACAAGCAGTACGAGGTCAAGGGCCAGCCCCTGCCCGTGCTGCAGGACATCCACCTCACCATCGCCCCGGGCGAGTTCGTCAGCATCGTGGGCACCAGCGGCTGCGGCAAGTCCACGCTGCTGCGCCTGGTCATCGGCCTGGAAGAGGGCTACCAGGGCGAGATCCTGCTGGACGGCACGCGCATCAAGGGCACGAACCTCAACCGCGGCATCGTGTTCCAGGAGCACCGCCTGTTCCCCTGGCTGACGGTGGAGAAGAACATCGCGCTGGGCCTGCTGAATTCGGACCTGACCGAAGGCCAGCAGCGCGCCACCATCCGCGAACACATCGAGCTGGTGGGACTCACCGGCTTCGAGAAGGCCTACCCGCACCAGCTCTCGGGCGGCATGTCGCAGCGCGTGGCCATTGCCCGCGCGCTGGTGAACCGGCCCGACATCCTGCTGCTGGACGAACCCTTTGGTGCGCTCGACGCCATGACCCGCGCCCACCTGCAGCAGGAGCTGCACCGCATCTGGCAGACCGAGGGCATCACCATGATCCTGGTCACGCACGACGTGGAGGAGGCGGTGTACCTGGGCGACAAGGTGGTGGTGATGGAGCCGCGCCCCGGCCGCATCCGCCGCACCGTGCCCGTGCCGCTGGCCCACCCGCGCGACCGCGCGTCCTACGCCTTCAGCACCGTCAAGGACAGCGTGCTGCGCGAGTTCGGCGAACACAGCGCGGCCGAGCTGGCCGAACCCCCTTTGAAGACCGAGCGTCCTGCATCCGAAATGGGCGCCTGGCAGTTCGCCGTCTGACCCTTCCCTGTTGATCGAGAACCCCCATGAACAAGACCCACTCCCCATCCCTTCAACGCCGCCACTTTGTGGCCGGTCTCGCCGCGGCGGGCCTGGCCGTGCCCTGGCTGGCGCGTGCGCAATCCAGTCCCACCAGGGTGGTGCGCATCGGTTCGCCCGACCTGGGCACCGCCGGCAAGCCCTCGCCGGGCGGTGGCACGCTGGCCATCGTGCAGGCCAACCGGTGGCTCGAAGAAGCGTTCGCCAAAGACGGCATCGAGGTGCAGTGGCACTTCTTCCGCGGCGCCGGCCCGGCCGTGGCCGAAGCGCTGGCGGCCAAACAGCTGGACATCGTCTCGCTCGGTGACCTGGCCTCGGTGATCCACAAGGCCCGCGGCCTGCCCACGCGTTTCATCGCCGCCACCGGCCGCGGCACCGACAGCTACCTGGCCACCGCGCCGGGTTCGACCATCAGGACGGTGGCCGACCTCAAGGGCAAGAAGGTCAGCGTGCTCAAGGGCACGGCCTACCAGCGCCCGTTCGACAACCTGCTGGCCGCTGCCGGCCTGACCGAGAAGGACGTCAAGCTCATCAACATGGACTGGCCCAGCTCCAAGGCCGCCGTGGTGGCGGGGCAGATCGACGCCACCTTCGGCGGGCCGGACCTGTTCATCCTGCGCGAGAAGGGCGTGAACATCCTGCCGCTGACGCGGGGCCAAGGACCGGCCTTCACCATCAACTCCGGCCTGCTCGCCACGGAAGACTTCCTGTCGGGCAACGCCGCGCTGGCGCAGCGCGTGGTCACGCAGCTGGTGCGTGCGGCGGCCTGGGCCTCGCAGGAAACCAACCGCGACGCGCTCATCAAGCTGTACGCCAGCAACAGCGGCAACCCCGAACTGTCGTTCCGGGAGGAACTGGCGGGGGACCACCTGGCGGTGCGCTACTCGCCGTTGCTCGACGAAGGCTTCATCGCCAACTACCAGACCGTTCTGAACGACGGCCTGCGCCTGGGCCTGATCCGCGGCGAGGGCTTCGACGTGAAGGCCTGGTTCCAGCCGCAGTTCGTGCAGCAGGCGGTGAAGGATCTGAAGCTGGAGAAAGCCTGGCGCGAGACCGATGCCGACGGCAAGGCCAAGGGGGCGGCATGAGCGAACGTACCCGGCAACCCAACATCGTCTTCATCCTGGCCGACGACCTCGGCTGGGCGGACCTGAGCGTTTACGGGCAGACCCAGTACCAGACCCCCCACCTCGACGCGCTGGCGGCCGGCGGCGTGCGCTTCACCCAGGCCTACGCCAACTCGGCGGTGTGCTCGGCCACACGCTTCGGCCTGATCACCGGGCGCTACCAGTACCGCCTGCGCGGCGGGCTGGAAGAACCGCTGGTGCGCACCGCCCACCTGCACGGCCTGCCGACCGACCACCCCACGCTGCCCTCGCTGCTGCGCGATGCGGGTTACGAGACCGCGCTGATCGGCAAGTGGCACCTGGGCAACCTGCCCAACTACGGCCCGCTCAAGAGCGGCTACAAGCGCTTCTTCGGCAACTACGGTGGCGCCATCGACTACTTCACCCACAAGCCCGGCGTGGGCGCAGCCGTGCCGCGCGACCTGTACGAGGGCGAGGTGCCGGTCGAGCGCGTGGGCTACTACACACAGCTGCTGGCGGACGAGGCCACGTCGTGGATCGCGCAACAGGCCGAAGAAAAGCCGTTCTTCCTCTCGCTGCACTTCACCGCGCCGCACTGGCCCTGGGTCGGCCCGGAGGACGAGCACGTCTCGCGCGACCTGACCGACCTCTTCCATTACGACGGCGGCAATCTGCACACCTACGCGAAGATGGTGCGCTCGCTCGACGCCGCGGTGGGGCAGGTGGTGCAGGCGCTCAAGGCCAAAGGCGTGTTCGACAACACCATCGTGGTCTTCACCAGCGACAACGGCGGCGAGCGCTTCTCCAAGACCTGGCCCTTCACCGGCCAGAAGACCGAACTGCTCGAAGGTGGCATCCGCGTGCCCACGCTGCTGTCATGGCCCGCGCGCCTGCAGCCACAGGTCAGCGAGCAGGTCACCATCACCATGGACTGGCTGCCCACGCTGCTGTCGGCTGCGGGCACAGCGCCACACCCCGACTACCCGAGCGACGGCGAGAACATCCTGCCGGTGCTGCAAGGCCAGGCGCCGGTGCACGAGCGCCGTCTGTTCTGGCGCTACAAGGCACAGCGCCAGCGCGCGGCGCGCGAGGGCCGCTTCAAGTACCTGCGCATCAACGACAACGAATTCCTGTTCGACGTGGAAGACGACACGCTGGAGCGCGCCAACCTCAAGGACAAGCACCCCGCCGTGTTCGCCCGCCTGCGCCAGGCCTGGGAGGACTGGAACGCGCAGTTCCTGCCCATCACGGACGAGGTGTTCACGCACGGCGTGACGCCCGACATCCAGGCCGACCGCTACGCGCCCGAGCGGGCCACACGCGGACTTTGAGAGTTGGTCTTAGATGAAAAGCTAATAAACAAACTACGACTCAGTCGTTTGTGTTTTGAAGCGTGCTGACCAGAATCGCAGCATGTCTTCTCCCACCGTTGTCATCGTTCCCGGCTGGCGCAACTCCGGCCCCGGCCACTGGCAGAGCCTGTGGGCCGCGCGCCTGCCCCAGGTGCTGCGCGTCGAGCAGGATGACTGGCTCAGCCCGCTCAAGCGGCCCTGGGTGCAGCAGATCGCGCGCACCATCGAGCAGGCGCCGGGCGAGGTGGTCATTGCCGCGCACAGCCTGGGCTGCATCGCCACCACCCACCTGCCCGACGCCGTCAAGGCGCGCATCCGCGCGGCCTTGCTGGTGGCGCCGGCCGACCCCGAGCGCCGCGGCGTGCTGGCCGACTTCGCGCCTGTGCCCTACCAGCGGCTGCCGTTCCCCAGCATCGTCGTGGCCAGCAGCAACGACCCGTACTGCCCGGTCCGGCTGGCGGGCGCCTATGCCCGCGCCTGGGGCAGCGAGTTCATGCGCCTGAACGACGCCGGTCACATCAATGTGGAGTCCGGGCACGGGGAGTGGCCGCTGGGCCTGGCGCTGCTGCAGGCGCTGGGCGCGGAGATCACGCCGCCGCAGCCGCTCCCGCTGGCGGCCTGATCTTTATTCTGTATTCATATAAGAAAACAAAAACAAAGTCGTTTGATTTAGAACGACACAGTTTCAGAATGCCATGCATTCCCTCTATCGGAGCCCGATTTCCATGAAAAACACTTTCAAGCTCGCCCTCGGCGCCATCGCTTTCGCCGCCGCCACCGCCGCTTCTGCCCAGACCACGCTGCTCAACGTCTCCTACGACGTGGCTCGCGAGTTCTACAAGGACCTGAACACCGCCTTCGTGGCGAACTACAAAAAGACCACCGGCAAGGACATCAAGGTCGACCAGTCGCACGCCGGGTCCAGCGCCCAGGCCCGTGCCGTGGCCGACGGTCTGGAGGCCGACGTGGTGACCTTCAACACCACCACCGATGTCGATTTCCTGGCAGAGAAGGGCGTGGTCGCCAAGGACTGGCGCCAGAAATTCCCCAACGGCGCAGCGCCCACCACCTCGACCATGCTGTTCCTGGTGCGCCAGGGCAACCCCAAGGGCATCAAGGACTGGGACGACCTGATCAAGCCCGGCGTGCAGGTGGTGGTGGTCAACCCCAAGACCGGTGGCAACGGCCGCATGGCCTACCTGGCCGCTTGGGGCCAGGTGCGCGCCAAGGGCGGCACCGACGCGCAGGCCGCCGAGTTCGTGAGCAAGCTCTACAAGAACGTGCCGGTGCTGGCGCGTGGCGGCCGCGACGCGACGGGCATCTTCCTGCAGCGCAATATCGGCGACGTGCTGGTGACGTTTGAGTCCGAAGTCGTGTCGGTGGACAACGAATTCGGCAAAGGCAAGGTCGATGCCATCCACCCCAGCGCGTCCATCGTGGCCGAGAACCCGGTGGCCATCGTCGAGCGCACCGTGGCCAAGAAGGGCACGGCCGCCGACGCCAAGGCCTACCTCGACTTCCTGTACTCGCCCGAAGGCCAGGAGATCGCCGCCAGGCACAACATCCGCCCGCGCAACGAGGCGGTGCTGAAGAAATACGCCGCCGCGTTCAAGCCGATCAAGTTCTTCACCGTCGAGCAGTACTTCGGCTCGCTGGGTGAGGCGCAGAAAGTGCACTTCAACGACGGCGGCCAGTTCGACAAGCTGTACACCGCGGGCAAGTAAGCCATGTCCGGACACGTTGTTTCGCTGCCGGGCTCGGCGCCGGCGGCCGGGGGCGGTGCGCGCCGCAGCAGCGCGCGCGTGCTACCGGGCTTCAACCTCACGCTGGGCATCACGGTGCTGTACCTGAGCCTGATCGTGCTGATCCCGCTCTCGGCCCTGGTGTTCAAGACCTTCACCCTGACCTGGCCGCAGTTCTGGGAGGCGGTCACCTCGCCGCGCGTGCTGGCCTCCTACCGCCTGACCTTCGGCGCCTCGTTCATCGCGGCCTGTGTGAACGTGGTGTTCGGCTTGCTGGTGGCCTGGGTGCTGGTGCGCTACCCGTTCCCGGGCAAGAAGATCGTGGATGCGCTGGTGGACCTGCCGTTCGCGCTGCCCACCGCCGTGGCCGGCATTTCGCTGACCGCGCTGCTGGCCGGCAACGGCTGGATCGGCCAGTACTTCGAGCCGCATGGCATCCAGCTCGCCTTCAACCCCAACGGCGTGGTGATCGCGCTGATCTTCATCGGCCTGCCCTTCGTGGTGCGCACGGTGCAGCCGGTGCTGGAAGACGCCGAGAAGGAACTGGAAGAAGCCGCCACCTGCCTGGGCGCCACGCGCTGGCAGACCTTCAGCCGCGTGATCTTCCCCAGCATCGCGCCCGCGCTGCTGACCGGCTTTGCCATGGCCTTCGCGCGCGCCGTGGGTGAGTACGGCTCGGTCATCTTCATTGCCGGCAACATGCCCATGGTCTCCGAGATCACGCCGCTGATCATCATCGGCAAGCTGGAGCAGTACGACTACGCCGGTGCCACCGCGGTGGCCACGGTGATGCTGGTGATCTCCTTCATCCTGCTGCTGGTCATCAACGGCCTGCAGGGCTGGCAGCGCAAGCGCTCCGCGGGGAATTCGCAATGAGTGGCCAGAACAACATCCGCAGCGCCCAGCGCGGCACCACCGAAGCGCCATGGGTTCGCTACCTGCTCACCGGCATCGCGCTGGTCTTCATGTTCCTCTTTCTCGTGCTGCCGCTGGCGGCGGTGTTCACCGAAGCTTTGCGCAAGGGCTGGGACGCCTACTGGGAAGCGCTCAAGGAACCCGACGCCTGGGCGGCCATCCGCCTCACGCTGCTGACCGCCGCCGTGGCCGTGCCACTGAACCTGGCTTTCGGCATCGCGGCCGCCTGGGCGATTGCCAAGTACGAGTTCCGTGGCAAGTCCTTCCTCACCACGCTGATCGACCTGCCGTTCTCGGTCTCGCCCGTGGTGGCCGGCCTGATCTACGTGCTGGTGTTCGGCGCGCAGGGCTGGCTGGGCCCCTGGCTGATGGAGCACGACATCAAGATCGTGTTCGCCGTGCCCGGCATCATCCTGGCCACCATCTTCGTCACCTTCCCCTTCATCGCGCGCGAGCTGATTCCGCTGATGCAGGCCCAGGGCAACGACGAGGAGCAGGCCGCCATCGTGCTGGGCGCCACCGGCTGGCAGACCTTCTGGTACGTGACCCTGCCCAACATCAAGTGGGGCCTGATCTACGGCGTGATCCTGTGCAACGCGCGCGCCATGGGCGAGTTCGGCGCGGTGTCGGTGGTCTCGGGCCACATCCGCGGCCAGACCAACACCATGCCGCTGCACATCGAGGTGCTCTACAACGAATACCAGTCGGCCGCCGCCTTCGCCGTGGCCTCCCTGCTGGCCCTGCTGGCCCTGGTCACGCTGGTGATCAAGAGCGTGGTGGAGTGGCGCCACGAACGCGAGATGAAGGCGATTGCCGAACTGCCGCCCGAGAACCCGCACGCGCGCGCCGCGCCGGCCCCCGTGGCCACCGCCGCCTGACCCGAACGAGGACGAAACCATGAGCATCCAGATCCGCGACGTCAACAAGCACTTCGGCAGCTTCCACGCGCTGAAGAACGTCAACCTCGACATCGACTCCGGCGAGCTGCTGGCCCTGCTGGGCCCCTCGGGCTGCGGCAAGACCACGCTGCTGCGCATCATCGCCGGCCTGGAAACGCCGGACACCGGCAGCATCCACTTCAGCGGCGAAGACACCACCGACGTGCATGTGCGCGAGCGCAACGTGGGCTTCGTGTTCCAGCACTACGCGCTGTTCCGCCACATGACGGTGTTCGATAACGTGGCCTTCGGCCTGCGCGTCAAGCCGCGCGGCGAGCGCCCGAGCGAGGCGCAGATCAGGAAGAAAGTGACCGACCTGCTCAAGCTGGTGCAGCTGGACTGGATCGCCGACCGCTACCCCTCGCAGCTCTCGGGCGGCCAGCGCCAGCGCATCGCGCTGGCCCGCGCGCTCGCGGTCGAGCCCAAGGTGCTGCTGCTGGACGAGCCCTTCGGCGCGCTGGACGCCAAGGTGCGCAAGGAACTGCGCCGCTGGCTGCGCCGCCTGCACGACGAGCTGCACGTCACCTCCATCTTCGTCACGCACGACCAGGAGGAAGCCCTGGAAGTGGCCGACCGCGTGGTGCTGATGAACCAGGGCGTGGTCGAGCAGGTCGGTTCGCCGCAGGACGTGTGGGACCACCCGGCCAGCCCGTTTGTCTACGGCTTCCTGGGCGACGTGAACCTGTTTCACGGCCGCGCCCACGAAGGTCTTCTGCACCTGGACGGCGTGGCCATCCAGACGCCCGAACACGCCGGCGCACAGAACGCCCAGGCCTTCGCCTACGTGCGCCCGCACGACCTGGACGTGCACCGCTACCAGGCCGGTGGCGAGGTCGATGCCGCGGGCCGCCCGCATGGCATCGTCGCCCGGCTGGACCGCGCCATCGTGGTCGGCCCCATCGCGCGGCTGGAACTCATGCCGGTGGACGCCGCACCGCGCGACGGTCACGACCCGCTGATCGAGGCGCAGATCCCGGCGCAGCAGTTCCGTGAGCTGGGTTTCCAGGAAGGCGAGACGCTGGTCGTGTCGCCGCGCAAGGCGCGCGTGTTCCTGCAGCAGACGGCCTGACGGCGCAGGGCTTCAGGCCCGTTGCAGTTCGACGGTGACGTGCATGATCTCCTCGTGCACCGCCAGCCACTGCCGCACGGCGTCCGCGGTGAGCGCCGGGTCGCTGGTGACCAGGGTCAGCGCGCAGGCCCAGGCCCCGCGGCCCACGCGCCAGACGTGCAGGTCGGTCAGCCGCAGGCCGTGGGCGGCTGCGTGGTCAGTGATCACCTCGCGGATCTCGCCGACCACCGGGTGGTCCATCTCGCGGTCCAGCAGCACCTTGCCGGTCTCGACGATCAGGCCCCTGGCCCAGAGCGCCACCAGCACTGCGCCCATCACGCCCATCACCGGGTCCAGCCAGCTCCAGCCCAGCCACCAGCCGCCCGCCAGCGCCAGGATGGCCAGCACCGAGGTGGCCGCGTCCGCGATCACGTGCAGGTAGGCGGCGCGCAGGTTCAGGTCTTCGTGGTGGCCGGGACCGTCGTGGTCGTGGTCGTGGTCGTGGTGGTGGTCGTGGTGCTCATGGTGGTCGTGGTCCCCATGGGCATGCGCATGGCCATGGTCGTGACCGTGGTGCGCGCCACCGAGGATGAAGGCGCTGGCCAGGTTCACCACCAGCCCCAGCACGCCCACCGCCATCGCCTCCGCGTAGCGGATCGGCTGCGGGTCCAGCAGGCGCTCCACCGAGCCCACCACCATCAGTGCTGCCACGCCCAGCAGGAACAGCGCGCTCGAAAACCCCGCCAGCACCTCGATCTTCCAGGTGCCGAAAGCAAAGCGCGGGTCGGCGGCCAGGCGCCGCGCCATGGCGTAGGCGAGGGCCGAGAGGCCGATGGCCACCGCGTGCGAACTCATGTGCCAGCCGTCGGCCAGCAGCGCCATGGAGTTGAACCACCAGCCCGCGGCGATCTCCACCACCATGGTGCCCAGCGTCAGCCACATCACCAGGCGCGTGCCGCGCTCGGCGGCCGGGTTGCCGCTGTCGAAGGCGTGGCCGTGCGAGCAGTGGGGAAGGCGGGTGGTGGGCGTGGGCAGGGTGTTCATGGCGCGGTCGTGCGGGCGGTGCGGCGATTGTCCCGCACGCGGCACGCGCACCAGCCGCCTCAGACCGGCCGCCTCAGACCAGCTGCGCGCTGAGCATCTGCACCTGCTGGCGCAGTTCGGCGTTCTCGGCCTCCAGCTCCGCGACGCGCTGGCGCAGGGCGCTCACCTCGTCGCTGGCGGGGGCCGCTTCGGGGGCGGTGTCGCTGGCGGCTTCGGCGCTCTCATCGCGCGGCTTGCGGCGCGACTCGCGCACGCGCTTGGCGGCCTGCTTCAGTTCGTCCTTGCCGGCGGCCGCGGCGGCGCGCTGTTCCTCTTCCGGCAGGGTGGCCACCACGGCCGCGGCGTTGAGCGAAATGTCACCGGCCCGCACGGCGGCCACCACCTCGGGCGCGGCCTGCTTCTGGATCTTTTCGATCATGCCGACCTGGCTGGCGCTCAGGCGCGCGGCGCGCGCGATGTCCTCGCGGCTCTGCAGGGGCTTGGGTTCGAGCACGGCGGCCAGCGCGGCGGCGGGCGCCTCGCCTTCCCAGGGCGCGTCGCCGGTCGGCGCTTCGGGCACCGGCGCGGCGCTCTGGTCCGCCTCGGCCTTGGCGCGCGAGCGCCGCTCGGCCACGATCTCGCGCTTGCGCAGCGCCAGCACACCGCGCTGGAAGTCCGACAGGCTGCGCCGCCCCAGGTGCTGGTCGATCATCCACAGGTGCACGTCTTCCATCGACTGGAAGCGCGGGTTCTGCACGGTCTGGAACGGCAGGCCGTGTTTGGTGCAGATGCCGTAGCGGTTGTGGCCGTCCACCAGGATGTCGCCCCACAGCACCAGCGCATCGCGGCAGCCCTCGGCCAGCAGGCTGCGCTCCAGCGCGTCGTGTTCGTCGGGCGTCAGGGGTTCGATATAGGCCTTGAGTTCTTCCAGGACGACGATGTTCACGGTGCGCGCTCCCTCGGGCAAAAGGGCGCGATTGTAGAGAAGCGCCGAAGCCGTCTGTCGCCTCAGAACCCCACGGCCGCACCGTCGCGCCGCGGGTCGCTGGCGGCCACGTAGCCTTCGCTGCCCGGGTCGCCCATTCGCCAGATGAACTGGCCCGCGCCGAAGTCCTGGTAGGGGTCGTCGATCAGCCGGGTCTGGTGACCCAGGTCGTGCAGGCCCTGCACGGTGGCCCGGTCCATGGCCGATTCGACGTTGATGTGCAGCCCCGCGTCGAAGCGCCAGCGCGGCGCGTCGCACGCGGCCTGCAGGCCCTGGCCGTGGTCCAGCAGGCGCACCAGGGTCTGCATGTGGCCCTGCGGCTGCATGTTGGCGCCCATCACGCCGTAGCTCATCACCGGCTGGCCGTCTTTGGTGAGGAAGGCCGGGATGATGGTGTGGAAGGGCCGCTTGCTAGGCGCCACCAGGTTGGCCGTGTTGCGGCCCGGGCCGGTGTTCAGGTTGAAGCCGTGGCCCCGGTTCTGCAGGCTGATGCCGAAGGTGGGTTCCACCGCGCCGGAGCCGAAGCCCATGTAGTTGCTCTGGATGAAGCTGACCATCATCCCGCGCTCGTCCGCCGCGGTCAGGTACACCGTGCCGCCCCTGGCCGGGTTGCCGGCGCCGAAGTCCTGCGCCCGGTGCATGTCGATCAGCGCGGCGCGCTGTTTCAGGTAGGTGGGGTCCAGCATCTGCGCGGGGCTCAGGTCCATCGCGCCCGGCTCGGCCACGTAGCGGTAGACGTCGGCAAAGGCCAGCTTCATCGCCTCGATCTGCAGGTGCTGCGCGGCCACGCTGTCCACCTTCAGGGCCGCCACGTCGAAGTTCGAGAGGATGCCCAGCGCAATCAGCGCCGCAATGCCCTGGCCGTTGGGCGGGATCTCGTGCAGCGTGTACCCGCGGTAGTCCTGCGCGATGGGCGTCACCCACTCGGGCCGGTAGGCCGCCAGGTCGGCCTCGGTCAGCGCGCCGCCGTGTTGGGCGGCAAAGCGCGCCAGCGCCTGCGCGACGGGGCCGCGGTAGAACGCCTCGCCTTTGGATTCGGCAATCGCGCGCAGACCCGCGGCCGCGGCCGGAAAGCGGAACAGCTCGCCCACCTGCGGCGCGCGGCCCCAGGGCAGGAAGGCCTGCGCGAAGCCCGGCAGCGACTGCAGCTCGGGCGTGGCCGCCGCCCACTTCTGCTGCACCACCACCGGCACCGCATAACCGCGCTCGGCCAGCTCGATGGCGGGCGCCATCAGGTCGGCAAAGGGCAGCTTGCCGAAGCGCTCGCTCAGCGCCACCCAGCCCGCCACCGCGCCGGGCACCGTCACCGAGTCGAGCCCGCGCTTGGGCGGCGTCAGCACATCGGCGCCGTACTTGCCGTGGAAGTAGCCGGGCGTCCAGGCCATGGGAGCAGTGCCGCTGGCGTTCAGGCCGTGCAGTTGCTGCCCGTCCCAGAGGATGCAGAACGCGTCCGAGCCCAGACCGTTGCTGACGGGCTCGGTGATGGTCAGCGCCGCCGCCGCGGCAATCGCCGCGTCCACCGCGTTGCCACCGGCCAGCAGCATGCGCAGCCCGGCCTGCGCGGCCAGCGGGTGCGAGGTGCTGACGACGTTGCGCGCGAACAGCGGCAGGCGGGTGCTGGCGTAGGGGTTGGGGGTGTGCAGGTTCATGGCGGGGCTCCGGCAAACAGAGCGGCCATTGTGGGGCGCGCGGTGGTTGGTGCTGTGTCGCGGGGGATCAGTCGCCTGGTGGGCAACCACATGGCCACTGCGCGAGGCGCGGCCTGTCGAGCTTGGTTTATTCGTGCATGAAACGGTGGGGCCGAATGGCCTGCAGGCTGCTGTGCAGGTCCGAACAGGTGGCGCTTTGCAGCGGGAGCTGTCTGTTGAAGCCGAAGGGCGAGTGCACGATGTACGACGCTTTGCTGTCGTTCGGTTTGGCGCCTGATGAATAAAGATAGAAGCCGCAGTGCTTGGCACTGCGGCTTCAGGGCTGCAAGAAGAACTTTGAGGGGTGTCAGGTCACTTGATGAAGCGCACCTGCTGGTTGATGCGCTCCAGGATCGGCTTCTTCTTCTCATTGAAGACCGCCTTGTTTTCCTCGATCAGGTTCTTGCCCTTGGTGTCGATGGAGATGATCAGCGGGCCGAACTCCTTCACGCGATTGACCCACAGGGTCTCGGGCATGCCCAGGTCGGTCCATTCCGCGGCCTCGATCTTCTCCACCTGCGTCGCAGCCAGCACGGCGCAGCCGCCGGGGAAGATGGCGTGCACGGCCTTGTTCTCCAGGCAACCCTGCTGCGTCTCGGGGCCCATGCCGCCCTTGCCCACGATCAGCTTCACGCCGGTCTGTTCGATGAAGGCTTTCTCGAACTTCTCCATGCGCATGCTGGTGGTCGGGCCGATGGAGACCATCTCGTATTCGCCGTCGTCCTTTTTGCGCACGATGGGGCCGGCGTGGAAGATCGCGCCGCCCTTGAGCTGCACCGGCAGTTCGCGGCCCTGTTCGATCAGGCGGCGGTGAGCCACGTCGCGGCAGGTCACCAGCGTGCCGGTGAGGTAGACCACGTCGCCGATGTTCAGGGCTTCGAGGTCTTCGTCTTTGATGGGGGTCGTCAGAATTTTTTTCACGACTGGAATCCTTCGTGCGAAATGACTTCGTGCGTCAGGTCGGCGTTGATCTTGATGCGGCCGCGGCGGTGCGCCCAGCATCCGGTGGAGACTGCCACGCCGATGGTGGACGGGTGGCGCGCGGACGATTCGATGTTCACGCCCATCACGCTGTTGTTGCCGGTCAGGCCTTGCGGGCCCAGGCCCAGTTCGTTCAGGCCATCGGCCAGCAGCTCCTCCATGAGGGCGGCCTTTTCATTCGGGTTGCTGGACGTGACGGGCCGCAGGATCGCCTTCTTGGACAGGCGCGCCGCCGTCTCAACCGAGGTGGACACGCCCACGCCGACCAGCAGCGGCGGGCAAGCATTGACACCACGCGAGGTGATCACGTCAAACACGAACTCGGCCACGCCTTCGTAGCCCTGGCCCGGCATCAACACCGTGGCCTTGCCAGGCAACGTGCAGCCGCCGCCGGCCATGTAGACGTCGACGATCACGCTGTCTTCGTCAGGCACGATCTCCCAGTCCAGCCATGGAATCTTGCTACCAGTGTTGGTGCCGGTGTTCTTCTCTTCAAAAGTTTCCACCGCGTTGTGGCGCAACGGGCCCATGCGGGTGGCCCCGGCGGTGGCTTCTTGAAGGATGCCCTCCAACTCGCCCAGCAGCGGGAACTTGGCCCCGGCCGTGAGGAAGTACTGGATCACACCGGTGTCCTGGCAGCTGGGGCGGTCCAGCTTGTCGGCCGCTTCCTGGTTCTGCCGCATCGACTCGTAGACCTCTTTGGCGAGGAAGTTGACTTCCTTCTCGCGCAGTTCGCCGAGCTTCTGGGTGACGTCGGTGGGCAGGCGCTTGCCGATGTGGGAGGTGAATTTCGCCAGCAGATCGGTCAGATCGGCGACGGCGGTGGCTTTGTCCACGGTGGGCTCCTGTGTGGGGGTGGGGGTGTTCACTCGATGACGACTTTGGCGTCTTTCACCAGCTTGCCGAACTTCTCGGTCTCGCTGGCGATCTGCTGCGCCATCTGGGCGCTGGTGTTGCCGATGGGTTCGGCGCCGATGTCGGCCATCTTGGCTTTGAACTCGGGCGACTGGATGATCTTGACCATCTCGGTATTCAGGCGCGCCACGATGTCCTTGGGCGTGGCCGCAGGGGCCAGCACGCCGAACCAGGTGCCGATGTTGAAGCCCTTGAGGCCGGCCTCTTCGAGCGTGGGCACGTCGGGCAGCGCGGCCGAGCGCTTGGCGGTGGTCACGGCCAGCGGACGCAGCTTGCCGGCCTTGATGTGCGGCAGCACCGGCGTGATGGTGTCAAAGCTCATCAGGATCTGACCGCCCAGCAGGTCGGTGGAGAGCGGGCCGCTGCCTTTGTAGGGGATGTGGATCACATCGGTGCTGGTGAGGTTCTGGAACTGCGTGCCGATCAAGTGCTGCGCCGTGCCGTTGCCGTTGGAGCCGAAGGCGTATTTGCCCGGGGCGGGCTTGATCATGGCCAGCAGCTCGGCCACGTTTTTGGCGGGTGTGCTGGCGTTCACCACTAGCACGTTGGGCACCAGGGCCACGGTGGTGACGGGCGCGAGGTCTTTCGAGAAGTCGTAGGGCAGCTTCTTGTAGACGGCGGGGGCGATGGTGTGGTGCACCGCGCCCATGAGCAGGGTGTGGCCGTCGGGCTTGGCCTTGGCCACGTAGTCGGCGCCGATGGTGGCGCCGGCGCCCGGTTTGCTTTCCACAATGACCGGCTGGCCCAGCGCCTGCGAGAGCTTGTCGGCCAGCGCGCGGGCCAGCACATCGGTGGTGCCGCCGGCCGCAAAGGGCACGACCAGGCTGATCGGCTTGCTCGGGAAGGCTTGCGCCATGGCGCTGCCGCCGGACACGGCCAGGGTCAGGGCCATCGCTTGCACGACGCGGCGGCGGGAAAAGGTTTGAACGGCTTTCATGCTTGTCTCCAAAAATGGCGCGGGATGCGCTCTGGTGGACCGAACTGTAGGAGTCCGGCGGCATGCCGAATCACCCAAAAAGTGAATCCGGCGTGAACTTCAAATCAACAATCAACGGGGTTCAATCCACCTGTGCGATGCGCAGCAGGTTGGTGCTGCCCGGGGTGCCGAAGGGCACACCCGCAGCGATCACCAGCGTCTGACCCGGAACCGCAAAGCCCAGGGTCTTGGCGGTGTCCACGGCCAAGCGGGTCATGCGGTCCACGTCGGGCACATCGGGGCTGAGCACGGGCTGAACACCCCACACCAGTGCCAGGCGGCGCGCGGTGCTGGCCCGCGGTGTGATGCCCAGGATGCTGGCGCGCGGACGCTCGCGCGCCATGCGCAAAGCCGAAGAGCCGGAGCTGGTGTAGGCCACCAGGACGGCCACATCGAGCAGGCCGGCCACTGAGCGCGCGGCCCAGCCGATGGCGTCGGCCGTGTTGGCCGCGGGCGGTGTGTGCGAGGCGTCGATGGCCTCGCGGTACTGCGGGTCGGCCTCGGTCTGGGCAATGATGCGGTCCATCATCGCCACCGATTCCACTGGGTATTTCCCAGACGCCGATTCGGCCGACAGCATCGCGGCGTCTGCGCCGTCGTAGATGGCGGTGGCCACGTCGGAGGCTTCGGCACGCGTGGGCACCGGCGCGCTGACCATCGACTCCAGCATCTGCGTCGCCACGATCACCGGCAGGCCGCGCTGGCGGCAGGCGCGCACGATGCGCTTCTGGATCGCGGGCACCTGCTCGGCTGGCATCTCCACGCCCAGGTCGCCGCGCGCCACCATCACCGCGTCGGTCACGTCGAGGATCGCGTCCAGGCTGTGGATGGCGGCGGGTTTCTCCAGCTTGGCAACGATGCCAGCACGGCCCTGCACGATGGCCTTCACCTCTTCGATGTCGGCCGCGCGCTGCACGAACGAGAGCGCGATCCAGTCCACGCCCAGGCTGAGACCGAAGTCCAGGTCGGCGCGGTCCTTGGCCGTCAGGGCCGAGAGCGGCAGCACCACGCCCGGCACGTTCACGCCCTTGCGGTCCGACAGCGGGCCGCCGTTGAGCACGCGCGTCTCGGCAAAGTCCGGCCCGCAGCGCTCCACCACCAGGCGCAACCGGCCGTCGTCGAGCAGCAGCTCGGCGCCGGATTGCAGCGCGGCAAAGATCTCGGGGTGCGGCAGGGGCGCGCGGGTCGCGTCGCCCGGTGTGGATCGGTCCAGGTCGAGACGGAAGGACTCGCCCTCCACCAGCGTCACCGGTCCGTTCGCAAAGGTGCCGACGCGCAGCTTGGGGCCTTGCAGATCCAGCAGCACGCCGATGGGACGGTTCAGCTCTGTTTCGATGCCGCGGATGAGTTCCAGGCGCTGCTGGTGGTCGGCGTGCGTGCCGTGGCTGAAGTTGAGGCGGAACACGTCGGCCCCGGCGTGCACCAGGGCTTCGATGGTGGTGCGGTCGGCGCTGGCGGGGCCCAGCGTGGCGACGATCTTGGCGTTGCAGGGGCGGTTCATTCAGGGGGCCTCGGTTGGGGGGCCGTCGATGACGATGGCCCGGAAGTCGTTCACATTGGTCAGGGTCGGGCCGGTGATCACCGCGTCGCCCAGCGCTTCAAAAAAGCCGTGGCCGTCGTTGGCGTCCAGCCGTTCGCGCGGGTTCAGGCCCAGCGCCCAGGCGCGGTCCGGCGTGTCGGGCCCGATGAGAGCACCGGCGATCTCTTCCTGGCCGTCGACGCCGTCGGTGTCGCCCGCCAGCGCATGGATGCCGGGCTCGCCTCGCAGCGCCACGGCCAGCGCCAGGAGGAACTCCACGTTGCGGCCGCCGCGCCCCTGGCCCTTCAGCGTGACCGTGGTTTCGCCACCGGAGAGCAGCACGCAGGGGCTCTGGAACGGCTGGCCCCGGCGCACCGTCTGCAGCGCGATGCCGGCCAGCGCCTTGGCCACGTCGCGCGCTTCGCCTTCGATGGCATCACCCAGGATGTGGGCATGCAAGCCCGCTTGTCGAGCGACAGCGGCTGCGGCCTCCAGCGCTCTCTGCGGCGTGGCGATGAAGTGGGTGTCGATGAGCGGCAGGCGCAGATCGCCGGGCTTGAGCGATTCGCCGTCGCCGCTTTCCAGCCAGGCCAGCGCGGCCGGCGGCACGCGGATGCGGTAGCGCCGCAGGATGGCGAGTGCATCGGCGCAAGTGGTCGGGTCGGGCACGGTGGGGCCTGAGGCGATGTCGATCGGGTCGTCGCCCGGCACATCGGAGAGCAACAGGTTGAGCACACGCGCAGGGTGGCAGGCGGCGGCCAGGCGACCGCCCTGGATGGCCGAAAGGTGGCGCCGCACACAGTTCATCTCGGTGATGCTGGCGCCGCTGGCAAGCAGGGCCTGGTTCAGCGCCTGCAGGTCCGCCAGCGTGAGCCCTGGCAGCGGCAACGGCAACAGCGCCGATCCACCGCCAGAGATCAGGCACAGCACCAGGTCGTCCGCACCAAGACCTTGAACCGTCTGCAGCAGCCGAGCGGCCGCTTTTTCACCTGCCGCATCGGGCACCGGGTGCGCCGCCTCAACGATCTCGATGCGTTCGCAGGGCACGGCGTAGCCGTAGCGCGTGACCACCAGACCGGACAACGGGCCAGGCCAGTGCTGCTCCACCGCGCGCGCCATGGCGGCCGACGCCTTGCCCGCGCCGATCACCACCAGCCGGCCTTTGGGCGCCGGGGGCAGCAACGGCGGCACGCACAGCGCGGGCTGAGCGGCGGCGATGGCGGCGTCGAACATGCGACGCAGCAACCGCTGGGTATCGGTCGGTTTCATGGCGTGTACCCGATACCGGTTCAAACGCCCGCTGATACGACGGGCTTGAGCACGGTGCTGGCTGGCGGAGCGTCTCCCTCGTACAGCCCGTGCAGGTCTTCAGGATCGGTCTTGCCGTCGAGCACCTGCTCCAGGCGCTCTCGGTCCACCGAGCCGACCCAACGGGCGATGGCCACGGTGCCGACGGCGTTGCCGATGGTGTTGGTGATGGCACGGGCTTCCGACATGAAGCGGTCCACCCCCAGCAACAGCACCATGCCGGCGACCGGGATCTTGCCCATCGACGCCAGCGTGGCCGCCAGCGTGATGAAGCCCGATCCGGTCACACCCGCAGAGCCTTTCGAGGTCAGCAGCAGCACGCCGAGCACCACCAGCTGGTCGGTCAGCGTCAATGGTGTGTTGGTGGCCTGGGCAATGAAGATCGCCGCCATCGTGTAGTAGATGCACTGGCCGTCGGGATTGAAGGTCAGCCCGGACGGCACCACCAGGCCGACCACCGGTTTGGAGACACCCGCGTTCTCCAGCTTGCGCATGAGCTGCGGCACCACCGATTCGGACGAACTGGTACCCAGCACGGTGAACAGCTCGTCCTTGATGTACTTCAGGAATTTCCAGAGGCTGAAGCCCGAGAGACGCGCGATGCCACCGAGCACGATGGTCACGAACAAGAAGCAGGTGATGTACATCGTGCCCATCAGCTTGCCCAGTGAGACCACCGATCCCAGCCCGTACTTGCCGACGGTGAACGCCATGGCGCCAAAGGCGGCGATGGGCGCCAGCCGCATGATCATGCCGACGATGGAAAACACGCCGTGGGTGAACGAGTCGAGCAGGTCCACCACAGGCCTGGCGCGTGGTCCGATGTGCGAGAGCGCCACGCCAAAGAAGGTCGCGAAGACCAGGATCTGCAGGATGTCGTTCTTGGCGAGCGCGTCCACGATGCTGGTGGGCACCAGATGGAGCATGAAGTCCACAAAGCCAGCGGGCTTGGTGGAGGTGGCCGTGTAGTTGGCGATGGCCGTGGTGTCGAGCTGGGCCGCGTCAATGTTCATGCCCTCGCCGGGGCGCACCAGGTTCACCACCACCAGGCCCAGCACCAGCGCAAACGTGGAGAGCACCTCAAAGTAGATCAGGGCGCGCACACCGACGCGGCCCAGTTCCTTCATGTTCTCCATGCGCGCAATGCCCAGCACCACCGTGGCAAAGATGATGGGCGCAAACACCATCTTGATGAGCTTGATGAACACGTCGCCCAGGGGCTTGAGGTCGCTGCCAAGCTGGGGCCAGAAGAAGCCCAGCGCCACACCGGCGAACACGCCGATCAGGACCTGGACGTAGAGTTTTCCGAAGAAGCGGCGCATGGCGGAACTCCTGAGTGAGGGACGGACGCAAAAAGGCCTCGCGCCAGTGCGAGATGACTGGCTCGGGATGGAGCGGACGCCGGACGGGCCGCTGGGACGGAATGAAGAACCAACGCGCAAGACCGGGCAGCTGCCGGCCTTGCGTGTTCAGCCTGTCAGCATCAGGCGGCTTTGCGCAGTGCGCTGGCGTTGAGCAGGTCGCACACCGCCTGCGTGACCTGGGCCGTGGTGGCCTTGCCACCCAGGTCGCCAGTGTGCAACGCGGGGTTGGCGGTGACCTGTTCGATGGCGCTCATCAGGCGCTTGGCAGCGTCGAATTCGCCCAGGTGTTCGAGCAGCATCACGCAGCTCCAGAAGGTGCCGACCGGGTTGGCCAGGCCCTTGCCCATGATGTCGAAGGCCGAGCCGTGGATGGGCTCGAACATGCTGGGGTAGCGGCGCTCGGGGTCGATGTTGGCCGTGGGCGCAATGCCCAGGCTGCCGGCCAGCGCAGCAGCCAGGTCGCTCAGGATGTCGGCGTGCAGGTTGGTGGCGACGATGGTGTCCAGCGTGGCCGGACGGTTCACCATGCGCGCGGTGGCCGCGTCCACGATTTCCTTGTCCCATTTCACGTCCGGGAACTCCTGCGAGATCTGCACGGCGATCTCGTCCCACATCACCATGGCGTGGCGCTGTGCGTTGCTCTTGGTGATCACGGTGAGTTGCTTGCGCGGGCGGCTCTGCGCCAGCTTGAACGCAAAGCGCATCACGCGCTCCACGCCGGCGCGGGTCATCATGGTCACGTCGGTGGCGGCTTCGATCGGGTGCCCTTGGTGCACGCGGCCGCCCACGCCGGAGTATTCGCCTTCGGAGTTTTCACGCACGATGACCCAGTTCAGGTCTTCGGGCTTGCAGCGCTTGAGCGGTGCGTCAATGCCGGGCAGGATGCGCGTGGGTCGCACGTTGGCGTACTGGTCGAAGCCCTGGCAGATTTTGAGGCGCAAGCCCCAGAGCGTGATGTGGTCGGGGATGTCCGGGTCGCCGGCCGAGCCAAACAGGATGGCGTCCTTGTTGCGCAACGGCTCCAGCCCATCGGCCGGCATCATCACCCCGTGCTGACGGTAGTAGTCACCGCCCCAGTCGAAGTTTTCAAATTCGAAGCGCAAGCCGCTGCTGGAAGCAGCGATGGCTTGCAGAACTTGCTGGCCAGCGGGCACGACTTCTTTGCCGATGCCGTCTCCGGGAATGGTCGCGATGGCGTAGATCTTCATGGCTTGTCTCCTTGTTTGGACGGGAACGATGGCGCAACTGTAGGTGGGTTCCGGCGTGCTGATTCAGGGCTATAGTGAATGCATTGTTCACCTTGATTCAACAGTGGAGCACCCATGAGCAACCCTGTTCAGCCCGCCGATCTCGGCTTTTTCTCGGTGCTGGCCAGTGCTGGCAGCCTCAGCGCCGCCGCACGCGAACTGGGCATCACCACCCCGGCGGTCAGCAAGCACCTGGCACAGATGGAAGCACGTGTGGGGGTGTCGCTGGTCAACCGCACCACGCGGCGCATGGGCCTCACGCCCGAGGGCGAGCTGTACCTGGAGCACGCGCGCCGCATCCTGGGCGAAATCCAGGACCTGGGTGAGCTGCTGGGCGCCGCCAAGTCCAGCCCGCAGGGCCTACTGCGCGTGAACGCCACGCTGGGTTTCGGCCGCAGCCACATCGCACCGCTGATCTCGCGCTTCGCACGCCAGAACCCCGGTGTGGACGTGCAACTGCAGCTCTCCGTCAACCCGCCTCCGCTGACGGACGACGCGTTCGACGTCTGTATCCGCTTCGGCGCGCCGCCCGACGCGCGCGTGATCGCGCGCCACATCGCACCCAACCGGCGCCTGCTCTGCGCTTCACCGGCCTACCTGAAGCAACATGGCACGCCGCGCACGCCGCACGAACTGGCACGGCACAACTGCATCGGCATCCGCCAGGGCGAAGAGGCCTACGGCACCTGGCGGCTGACTCATGGCCGCGGTAAACAGGCGGTGACTGAGACAGTCAAGACACGCGGCAGCCTGACCACCAACGACGGCGAGATTGCGGTCAACTGGGCACTGGACGGTCACGGCATCCTGATGCGGGCGGAATGGGACATCCAGCGTTACCTGAAGAGCGGCCGGCTGGTACAGGTGCTCCCGCAGTGCTTCACGCCCGACGCCGACATCTACGCGGTGTACCCGCAGCGCCACCAGATGGCCGCGCGCGTGCGGGCCTTTGTGGATTTTGTCGCTACGGCGTTCTCGCAGCCGGCCGGCCAGGCCACCAACTGAGTGAATCGCCCCTCATCTGTTCAACAAACTCGAAGCTCTTATCTGCGAGACCGGTCATCGAACGGCAAGTTCAATGACCGGTTTTGGAGATCGCGAACGTTCGAAACGCTGATATGTACGTCCGGACTCAGCCTTCAACGGTCGTGTATTGCTCCCAGGTCGTCCAGCACCTGTAGCCGATCACGGAAGAAGCGCACAAACGCCCGAACGGGCTGTGTGTCTCGCCAGACGACCGAGTCATCAACACCCCGGCACTTCCCAGACCCGATCACCACCCACCGCATAAAAGCGCCGATCTGGCGCCGCGGGCAGCGCATGCCCACCAGTGAACGCACCAAACGCCGGCAGCACCGCCTGACCCGGTTCGCTCACGAAGCAGGGCAGGCGCAGTGCGTCGCGCGCGCGGCCGCTCAGGTGGATCACCGGGTGCAGGTGGCCGGCCAGGATGAAGTGGGTCGGGTGGCGGTCGCCGTCCGGTCGCGGGTGGTGGCAGCAGGCGAAGGGGCCGAGCAGCCAGGGCTCGTCCACCACCTCGATGCCGGCCTCGGGCGGCGGGTCGCCGGCGCGGTCGTCGTGGTTGCCGCGCACCAGGGTCATCGCCACGCCGCTGTGCCGCGCGCGCCAGTCGCCCAGCGCTTGCAGCACCGCCGGCGTGCGGCCCGACGCGGCGTGCAGGAAGTCGCCCAGGCACACCAGGCGCTGCGGTCGGTGTTGCTCAATCAGTGCGTCCAGCCGCGCCAGGTTGTCGCGCGTGGTGCCGCCGGGCACGGGCTGGCCCAGCGCGCGGTAGCTGGCGGCCTTGCCCAGGTGCAGGTCGGCAATGAACAGGGTCTGCCCCGCCGGCCACCAGATGGCGTGCGCGGGCAGCAGGTGCAGCACCTCACCGGCCCAGTGGACGGTGGCGTGCGGGCTCATGCGTAGTCGTAGGTGCCGCCTTTTTCCAGCGCGGTCTTGTAAGCCGGGCGCGCGTGGATCTTTTTCAGCCAGGCCATGGTGGCGGGGCGCGAGGGGCCGAGGCCGGCGCGCGAGACGGCGGCTTTGAGCGGGAAGCTCATCATGATGTCGGCCGCGGTCATGGCCTTGCCGGCGAACCAGGGGCGCGAGGCCAGCACCTGCTCCACATAGTCCAGGTGCACGTCCACCATGGGCTGCACCTTTTTCACCGCAATCCCGCCGATCAGCGGCACCTTGCTCATGGCCAGCATCAGCAGCAGGTTGGGCATGAGCGAGCCTTCGGCGTAGTGCATGAACTGGCGGTACTGCAGCAGGCCTTCGCCCTGGCTGGCCGGGCCGAGCTTGCCGGTCTTGTCCACCAGGTATTCGCAGATGGCGCCGGTCTCCACCAGCTTGAGCTTGCCGTCTTCGAGCACCGGCGACTTGCCCAGCGGGTGCACCTTCTTCAGCTCGGGCGGCGCCAGCATGGTCGCCTTGTCGCGTTCGTAGAAGCGGATTTCGTAGGGCAGTTCCAGCTCTTCGAGCATCCACAGCAGGCGCTGTGAGCGGGAGTTGTTCAGGTGGTGGACGATGAGGCTCATGGTGAGAACGGTCCTTTGCGACGGGGCCTGTGCAGGGGCGGGTGGACCCGCATTGTGCGGGCTCCGTCTCAAGCTTGCAGCCGCCTCAGCCGCCGCTGCGCAGCAGCATGGCCGGGCTCAGGCGCATCTGCGACAGCAGGTAGCGCGCGCCCAGGGCCATGCTCAGGCCGCTGACGGCCAGCGCGGTCACGCCGCCGCTCCAGTACAGGCCGGCCGGGCTCATGTCCAGCCGCCACAGCAGCAGGCCGGTGGCCAGGGCGCTGCCGGCCAGCAGGGCGAAACCGGCGGTGACGCTGGCGAGCAGCACGTATTCCCACACCAGCACGCCGCGCAGCAGCGAATGGCGCGCGCCCAGCGCGTGCATCACCGTGGCGTCGTAGAGCTGTCGGCTGCGGCTGGCGGCGACCACGCTGGCCAGCACCAGCAGGCTGGCCGCGAGGCACACGCCGGCCACCACGCTCAGGCCGCCGCTGGCGCGGCCCATCAGCGCGCGGGTTTCGCGCAGCATGGACTCGGTGCGCGCGGTGGCGATGTTGGGCGCGGCGGCGGCCAGCCGGTCCTGCGCGTCCAGCGTCTGCTCGGCCGGCATCCAGGCCGCGCCCACGTGGCGGGTGATGAAGGGGTCGAGCACGCCGTCGCTGAAGATGGCTTCGAGCCACAGGCGCGACTGCATGCGCCGCTGGCTGTAGATGGCGGCCAGCTGCGCCTCCACGGGCTGGCCCAGGATCTCGAAGCGCAGGCGGTCGCCGACCTGCAGGCCTAGCTCGTCGGCCTCGCGGTCTTCCATCGCCACCAGCGGCTCTCCGCGGTGGTCGGCCGGCCACCAGGCGCCGCGGTCGATGACCACGTCGTCGAAGTTGCCGCTGCGGTCGCTGAGCTTGTGCTCGTCGCGCGATTCGCGGTCGCGTTCGGTGTCGCCACTCTCGCGCAGCGCCGCGCCGTTGACGGCCACCAGACGGCCAAGCACCAGCGGCGCGGTCTTCACGTCCTGCAGGCCGGGCGAGGCCTGCAGCGTCTCGCGCAGCAGCGGGATCTGCTCGGTCTGCACGTCGTAGAACACCAGGGCCGGCGCCTGCGCGGGCACGGTGTCGTTCACGGTGCGCAGCAGGGTGACCACCACCAGGGTGCAGGCCACCAGCAGCGTGAGCGCCGAGCCCAGCGAGAGCAGGGCGGTGCGCAGCGGCGACTGCGGCTGCTGCAGGCCCGCCAGCGCCAGTTGCAGCGGCAGGGGCAGCGCGCGGTGGTGCTGCAGCCGCGCGGCGACGCGGCGCAGGCCGCGCGTGGCGCCGTCCAGCACCAGCAGCACGGCGGCGGTGGCGGCCACGAAGGCCAGGCCAAAGCGCGGGTCGGGCAGGGTGGCCACCAGCAGCGCCAGCGTCAGCACGGCGGCGCCCGCGGTGGCCTGACGCGCCCAGCGCGGCACCGCCAGCGTGGCGCCCTCGGTGCCGCGGAACAGCACGGCCGGCGACACCGACAGCGCCCGCCCCAGCGCCGGCAGCGAAAACGCCAGCGCTGTCAGCACGCCGAACAGCAAGGCCACCAGCGCCGGCTGCCACAGGCCGGCCAGCAGGAAGCTCACCGGCAGCTTGTCCGCCGCCAGCTGCGCGCCGGCCAGCGCCAGCCCCAGGCCGAGCGCCACGCCCACCGCGCTGGCCAGCAGCGCCAGCAGCCCGATCTGCAGCAGCACGAAGGCCGCCAGCCGCCGGTCGCGCAGGCCCAGTGCGCGCAGCGTGGCCAGGCCGGTGAGCTTGCCCTGCAGGTAGGCCTGCACGCTGTTGAACACACCCAGGCCGCCGATGAACAGGGCCGAGAAGCCGATCAGCAGCAGGCCCGAGCCGATCTGGCCCAGCACTTCGGCCATGCGGTCGCTGCGCTCGTCGAAGCTGCGCACCTCGGCGTCCAGCGCCGGGAAGGCGGCGAGGAAGGCGTCGCGCCAGGCGGGGGCGGCGTCGGGCGTGCGCACGCGGTAGCGGTACTCGACGCGGCTGAGCGGCTGCACCAGGCCGGTGGCCATCAGCGCGCCCTCGGCCACCAGCACCGGCGCGGCGCCCCAGTCGGCGCGCAGGCTGCGGTCGGGCTGGCGCACCACCAGCGCGCGCACGGTGAGCGGCAGGTCGCCGATGTGAATGCGGTCGCCGGGCTGCAGGCCCAGGCGCGTGGCGAGCGAGGCGTCGATGGCAGCGCCCCAGCGGCCGTCTTGCTGCGCCAGGGTCTCGGCCAGCGCGCCGGCCGGTTGCAACGCCACCGTGCCGTAGAGCGGGTAGGCGGCGTCGGCGCTCAGCAGTTCGATCAGCTGCGCGCGGCCGGCTTCGGTGCGCAGCATGGTGCGCAGCTCGATCACGCGCGAAACGGTGCCGCGCGCCTGCATCCAGGCCAGTGCGTCGGCCGGCAGCGGCGTGGGCGATTCCACCTCCACGTCGCCGCCAAACAGCAGGCGCGCGTCGTGCCGCAGCGCGTCGGCCACCTGGCGGTAGAGGCCACCGCCCGCGGCCACCAGCGACACGCCCAGCACCAGGCAGGCGACGAAGATCCACAGCCGCCGGCCGCTGGCGCGCAGGTCGCGCCAGGCCAGGTCAAGCAGGAAGGGCATGGGCGCTCTCCGGCTGGCGGGTCACGGGGGTTTCGTGCAGCTGCCCGTCGTGCAGGCGCAGCACGCGGTCGCAGCGGGCGGCAAAGTCCAGGTCGTGCGTCACCAGCACCAGGGTGGTGCCCAGCTCGCGGTTGAGGCTGAAAAGCAGCTCGCGCACCGACTCGGCGGTCTGGTCGTCGAGGTTGCCGGTGGGTTCGTCGGCCAGCAGCAGCTGCGGGCGGTGCACCAGCGCGCGGGCAATGGCCACGCGCTGCTGCTCGCCGCCGGAGAGTTGCGCCGGCCGGTGGTACAGCCGGTCGCCCAGGCCGACGCGGCGCAGCATGTCGGCCGCGGTCTCGCGCGCGCCGCTGGCCCCCGCCATCTGCAGTGGCAGGGCGGCGTTGTCCAGCGCGCTCAGGCTGGGCAGCAGGTGGAAGCTCTGGAACACGATGCCGATGCGCTCGCGCCGCAGGTCGGCCAGGCCGTCGCTGTCCAGGCTGGCCAGGTCGGTGCCGGCGATGCGGATGCTGCCGGCCGCCGGGCGCTCCAGACCGGACAGCAGCAACAGCAGCGAGGTCTTGCCCGAGCCCGAGGGGCCGGCGATCGCCACGCGGGTGCCGGCTGCGATGCGCAGCCGCACGTCGCGCAGCACCGTCACCTGCCGCGGGCCGAGGTCGTAGTGCATGGAGAGGCCGTCGGCCTCGATCAGGTGGGGGGTGGTGTGGGGCATGGGCGGTGTGAGGGGCGGCGGGCGATCAAGTTCCCGGGCTTTGCGCCGCCGTTCAGCGCGGGCGCCGGGGGCGGTGCGGCCGGCGTTCGCGTTTTCCGTCCGCGGTCTTCTTCTCCGGTGCGCCCTCGCGCCCGAAGGCGAGTGAGTCGCGCACCGCCTCGGCGTCGTGGCCGGAGGCTCCGCCGGCCGCCTTCTCCAGCGGCGCCAGCATGCGCGCGATGCGGTCGGCCACGCTTTCGTTGCTCAGCTTCTCGCGCAGGCGCTCGACCATCAGCGGGAAAGCGAATGGGGTGGCGCGGTCCAGGGCTTTCAGCACCAGGGTCTGCCGCGCCATGCGGTGCAGGGCGCTGCGCAGCCGGCCGATCTCCAGCTCCTGCGCCAGCAGCTCGGCCTCGGCCTGCTGCAGCAGGCGGTTGCCGGGGTCGTACTTGCGGAAGACTTCCCAGAACAGGCTGCTGGAGGCCTGCAGCTGGCGGCTGCTGCGCTTCTCGCCGGGGTGGCCCTGGAAGATCAGGCCCGAGACGCGCGCAATTTCGCGGAAGCGCCGCTGGGCCAGTTCGCTGGCGTTCAGGCTCTGCAGGATTTCGCTCAGCAGTGCCGCTTCGTCGGTCTGCTCCTTCAGCAGTTCGGGCAGCAGCGACGGCCAGTCGATCTCGGTCGCGCTCAGCAGCTCGAAGCCGTAGTCGTTGACCGCGATGGAGAAGGTGTTGGGCGCGCGCTGTGCGACGCGCCAGGCGATCAGGTTCGCCAGGCCCAGGTGCGCGTGCCGCCCGGCGAAGGGGTAGAGGAAGAGGTGCGTGCCTTCGCGCGACGTCATGACTTCAGCCAGCAAGGTGTCGGGCGAGGGCAGGGCAGACCACTGCGCCTGCAGGTCCAGCAGCGGCCGCGCGGCCTGCAGTTCGGGGTCCTCGTGGTCACCCGCCTGCACCCGCGCCAGCTGCGCCACCACCGCGTCGGCCAAGGTGGTCGAGAGCGGCATCTTGCCGCCGTTCCAGCGCGGCACCGCGGGCTTGCGGCCGGTGGCTCGCTTGACCCAGGCCGTCATGTCGTGGATGCGCACCAGTTCCAGCAATCGCCCGCCGAAGGTGAAGCAGTCGCCGGGTTTCAGGCGCGCCGCAAAGCCCTCTTCCACGTTCCCGATCTTGCTGCCGCCCACGTACTGCACTGCCATGCTGGCGTCGCTGACGATGGTGCCGATGTTCATGCGGTGGCGCCGTGCGAGGCGTGCATCCGGCACGCGCCAGACGCCGTGTTGATCGGGCACGGCGCGGCGGTAGTCGGGGTAGGCGGCGAGCGACGCGCCGCCTTGCGAGACGAAGTCCAGGCACCAGCGCCAGTGCTCTTCTGACAGCTCGGCGTAGGCGGCGGTGCTGCGGATTTCGGCCAGCAGCGCGTCGGGCGTGAACCCACCGCCGAGCGCGACCGTGACCAGGTGCTGCACCAGCACGTCCAGCGGCTGGCATGGCGTCTCGCGCGCCTCGATCTGCCCGGCCCGCACCGCGGCGCGCGCGGCCGCGCCTTCGACCAGTTCCAGGCTGTGCGTGGGCACAATGCTCACGCGCGAGGGCCGGCCCGGCGCGTGGCCCGAGCGGCCGGCGCGCTGCAGCAGCCGCGCAATGCCCTTGGGCGACCCGATCTGCAGCACGCGTTCGACCGGCAGGAAGTCCACGCCCAGGTCCAGGCTGCTGGTGCAGACCACGGCGCGCAGCTCGCCGGCCTTCAGCCCGGCCTCCACCCACTCGCGCACCGCACGGTCCAGCGAGCCGTGGTGCAGCGCGATCAGGCCCGCCCACTCGGGCTTCGCGTCCAGCAGCGCCTGGTACCAGATCTCGGCCTGCGAGCGGGTGTTGGTGAAGACCAGCGTGCTGCCGCTGCTGGCGATCTCGTGCACCACCGATGACAGCATGGCCAGGCCCAGGTGGCCGCCCCAGGGAAAGCGGTCCACGCGCGGCGGCAGCAGGGTGTCGATGGTCAGCTGCTTGGGCGTCTGCCCGCGCACCAGGCGGCCGGTCGCGCCGGCGGGCGGGCCGAGCAGGGTGTGCATCGCTTCATCGAGGTTGCCTAGCGTGGCCGACATGCCCCACACGCGCAGCGCGGGGTTGAAGCGCCGCAGCCGCGCGATGGCCAGCTGCGCCTGCGCGCCGCGCTTGTTGCCCATCAGCTCGTGCCACTCGTCCACCACCACCAGGGCGGTGTGTCCCAGGGTCTCGGGCGCGTCGGCGCGTGCGATCAGCAGGCTCAGGCTCTCGGGCGTGGTCACCAGCACGGTGGGCAGGCGCTCGGCCTGTTTTGCGCGCTCGCTGCTGCTGGTGTCGCCGCTGCGGGCGCCGGCGGTCCAGGCGGGGGCCAGCTCGGGCAGGGGTTCTTTCAGTGCGCGCAAGGTGTCGGCGGCCAGCGCGCGCATGGGCGTGAGCCAGACCACGGTCAACGGTGGTGTGCGCTTCGCCTCGGCATCGGCCAAGGCCTGCAGCGCGCCCAGCCACACGGCGTAGGTCTTGCCGGCGCCGGTGGTCGCGTGGAGCAGGCCGCTCTCGCCACGCGCCATCGCGTCCCAGACCTCGCGCTGGAAGTCGAAGGGTGACCAGCCGCGCGCGGCCATCCAGGCGGCGGCGTCGGGCTTTCTGCTCACGTGCCGCCTCCGGGCAGCAGCGCCGCCAGCGTCTGCAGCGTGTCGGCCTCGTCCACCGGCTTGTCCTCGCGCCAGCGCAACATGCGCGGGAAGCGCACCGCGATGCCGCTCTTGTGGCGCGGGCTGTGCGCGATGCCCTCGAAGCCCAGTTCAAAAACGAGGGTGGGCCGCACGCTGCGCACCGGGCCGAAGCTCTCGATGGTGGTGGCGCGGATGATGGCGTCCACCCGTGCCATCTCGGCGTCCGACAGACCCGAGTAGGCCTTGGCGAACGGCACGAGTTGCCGGCCGTCGGTGCCGGGCGGCGCGTTCCACACGGCGAAGGTGTAGTCGCTGTACACGCTGGCGCGGCGGCCGTGGCCGCGCTGGGCGTAGATCAGCACCGCGTCCACGCTCATGGGGTCGATCTTCCACTTCCACCAGGTGCCGGCGGCCTTGGTGCGGCCCACGCCGTAGGCGCTGCCGCGCTGCTTGAGCATGAAGCCTTCGGTGCCGCGTGTGCGCGCTTCTTCGCGCAGGCTCGCGAGCTGTGGCCAGGTGTCGCCGGTGAGAACCGGGCTGGCGATCAGCAGCGGGTGGTTCATGTCCTGCACCAGCGCGTCCAGCGCCGCGCGGCGCGCGTGCAGGGGTTGCTCGCGCAGGTCCTGCCCGCTTTCTTCAAGCAGGTCGTAGGCCAGCAGCGCCACCGGCAGTTCGCGCAGGATCTTCGGCCCCAGCGTCTTGCGGCCGATGCGCTTCTGCAGGTCGGCGAAGGGCTGCGGTGTCCCCTCGCGCCAGACCACGATCTCGCCGTCGAGCACGGTGCCCTCGGGCAGAGCCTCGCCCAGCGCGGCGAGCTCGGGGAAGCGCTCGGTCACCAGCTCTTCGCCGCGCGACCACAGCCAGACCTGGCCGGCGCGCTTCACGAGCTGTGCGCGGATGCCGTCCCACTTCCATTCCACCTGCCAGTCGGCGGGCGGGCCCAGCAGTTCGTCGAATCGGTCCAGCGGCTCATTGAACGGATGCGCGAGGAAGAAGGGGTAGGGCTGGCCGCTGGTCTGCTGGTTCTGTTCGGTGGCGCTCTCCGGCGCCAACAGCGCCGCGTAGTCGGCCGCGGTGGGCAGGGCACCGATGTGGGTGTAGCCCATGAGCCGCTGTGCCACGCGCTTGGGGTCGACGCCGGCCACCGCCGCCAGCGCCTGCGTCACCTGCAGTTTGGAGACCCCGACGCGGAAGCCGCCTGTGATGAGCTTGAAGTAGACGAAGCGCTGGTCGTCGGGCAGGGCGGTCCACTGTTCCTGCAGGCGTTCGGCCAGCACCTCGGGCGGCAGACCGCGCAGCGGCAGCAGGTGCCGGGTCAGCCATTCGGCCAGACCACGGTCCAACGGCGCTGTGGCCGGCGGCAGCAGCAGCGACACGGTTTCGGCCAGGTCGCCCACGGTCTGGTAGCTCTCTTCGAACAGCCATTCGGGCAGGCCTGCAGCCGCCTGCGCCAGCTCGCGCAGCGCGCGCGTGGGCACGGTCTGGCGCGGCTTGCCGCCGGCCAGGAAGTACACCGCCCAGGCCGCGTCTGCCGCTGGCGCTTCGCTGAAGTAGCGCTGCAGGGCCGCCTGCTTCTCGCGCGTGGCGGTGCTGGCGTCCAGCTCGCGGTAGAGGGTGGCGAAGCGCTTCATGCCGCTGGCTCCGTGGGCGCCTCCGGCGCAGCCTTGTCCGCCGCGTCCTCGTCGCCGTACTCGGTCTCGAAGGCCTGCGCGTCCAGCCCCTGCTCGGTCAGCCAGCGCACCAGCACCGGCACGCTGCCGTGCGTCACGCGGATGTGCTCGGCACCGGTGGCTTTGATGGCGCTCATCAGGCCCGGCCAGTCGGCGTGGTCGGACATGACGAAGCCGCGGTCCACGCCACGCCGCCGCCGCGTGCCGCGCACCAGCATCCAGCCGCTGGCAAAAGCGTCCACCGCGTCGGCGCCGAAGCGCTTCATCCACGGCGTGCCCTGGGCCGAGGGCGGCGCGACCACCAGCGCGCGCTGCAGCGCGGTCTTGTCGAGTTCGGTCACACGGTGCGTGGGCGGCAGTTCGACGCCGGCCGCGCGGTACACCGCGTTCAATGGCTCCACCGCGCCGTGCACGACGATGGGGCCGATGCTGGCGTCCACTCCGTGCAGCAGCCGCTGCGCCTTGCCGAAGGCGTAACAGAGCAGCACCGAGGCGCGGCCCTCGTCGGCGTTGCGCCGCCACCAGGCGTTGATCTCGTCGAACAGCACCGCCTGCGTGGGCCAGCGGTAGATGGGCAGGCCAAAAGTCGATTCGGTGATGAAGGTGTCGCAGCGCACGGGCTCGAAAGGCGCGCAGGTGCCGTCGGCCTCGGTCTTGTAGTCGCCCGAGGCGACCCACACGCGCCCGCCATGCTCCAGCCGCACCTGGGCCGAGCCCAGCACATGGCCGGCCGGGTGCAGCGACAGGCGCACGCCGTTGTGTTCGATCACCTCGTCGTACTCCAGCGTCTGCAGGTGGATGTCGGCCCCCAGCCGCTGGCGCAGCGTGCCGGCGCTGTGCGTGTGCGCCAGGTAGTGCGCATGGCCCCAGCGCGCGTGGTCCGAATGGCCGTGCGTGATCACGGCCCGTTCCACCGGCCGCCAGGGGTCGATGAAGAAGTCGCCGGCCGGGCAGTACAGGCCTTCGGGACGGGCGACGATGAGGTCGGGAGCGGTGGCGGTGTGGGTGGCGGCCATGGCGCACGCCAGTGTGCCGCAGGCGCCCTGCATTGCCCCTTCGGTTTCTGCAGAAACCCCAGGGTGGTCGGCTCTCTGTCAGACTGCGCGTCGGTCGCAAGTTGCGGGCGACCACCGTCGAACAAGAGGGGACGTATGTCTGGAGGTGACTGGAAAGAGATGTTCAACGCCGGTTGCGCGGGCGATCTGGCGCTGGTGGAACACCATGTGAAGTCGGGCGTCGACGTTAACTACGCCCACCCAGAGTTCCTGTCCACGCCGCTGGTGGCCGCGATTCTGGCGGGGCAGGAGGCGGTGGCCCTGTACCTGCTGGACCATGGGGCCAACCCGGCCCTGCCGTCCGAGTTCGACGCCGCCACGCCGCTGCAGGCCGCGCAGCAGATGGGGCTGGTGGCGGTGGAGGAGAAGCTGTACGCGATGGGCGTGCCCCGGCCGCCTGCCGGTGCCGCGGTCGAGACGGAAGCCAGGCCATCGGGAACGCTGGCGCTTGCCGCAGCGGCGGTGTACGGGGCCTTGTTCGTCGCGCTGGTGGTCGGCGTGGTCTACGGCCTGCGCATGCACTGCGAGAGCTTCGGCTGCATGGGCCTGGGGGTCTACTGGTTCGCCTGGTCGGTGGTGTACGCCGTGTCGGGCCTGATCGGCCTGTGGGCGCGTTCACTCACGCGGAGCGCGGCTGTCGCGGCGAGCCCGGTGCGCTGGGCGGTCCGTCTGCACCAGCTCATGGGGCTGGCCCTGCTGGTCCTCTGGTGGTTCAGCACCTGATTCTCAGCCCTTCAGCGTCGCCCGCGCGGGCGACAGCATGGCCGCTGTCAGCCCGCAGGCGCTGATGTGCGCCGGCAGCGGCAGCCCGCGCACCAGTGCCGCGCAGGCCTCGCCCATGGCGGCACTGGTCTGGATGCCGTAGCCGCCCTGTGCCGCGCACCAGAAGAAGCCTTCGGCCGCCGCATCAAACCCGCCCACCAGTTCGCCGTCGGCCACGAAGGAGCGCAGTCCGGCCCAGGTGTGGGTGGGGCGTGGGGTGAGCGTGGTCCAGGTCTCCAGCGCGTGCAGGCCCAGCGCGATGTCCAGCTCTTCGGGCTGCACGTCCTGCGGGTGGGTCGGGTCTTCGTTCACCGGTGAGGCGAGCAGGGCGCCCGCGTCGGGTTTCATGTAGAAACTTTCGTCGGCGGCCAGCAGCAGCGGCCAGCGCGCCGTGTCGGTACCGGCCGGTGGCAGGAAGGTGAAGGCGGTGCGGCGTTTGGGCACCAGGCCGATGGGCGCCACGCCCGCCAGCTGCGCCACCGCATCGCACCAGGCCCCTGCGGCGTTGATGAGCACCGGTGCCGCGTGTTCGGAACCCGCCGCCGTGCGCACCCGCCACAGCCCGTCGCGGCGCTCGATGGCCACCACCTCGGCATCGCACACCAGCGTGCCGCCCGCGCGCCGGAAGCCGCGCAGGTAGCCCTGGTGGATGGCGTGCACGTCCATGTCGAAGCTGTCGGGTTCGTAGATCGCCTCGCTCACCTTCTCCGGCCGCAGCGCCGGCACCCTGGCCAGCGCCTCCTCGGCGCTCAGTCGGACACCGCGCGGGCTGGTCTGCTGCAGGGTGGCCCAGGCCTCGTCCAGGTGGTGCATCTCGTCCGGCCCGGCCACCGTCAGCAGCCCGCGCGGCGTGAGCAGCGGTGCCTCGGCAAAACCCGGTGGCGGGTTCAGGAAGAAGGGCTCGCTGGCGCGCGACAGCGCCCGCACCTGCGGCGGCCCGTAGCTGGCGATGAACTGCGCGGCCGAGCGCCCGGTGCTGTGGTAACCCGGCTGGCTCTCGCGCTCGAGCATGACGCAGCGGCCGTGTGGCGCGAGGAAGTGGCCGATGGAGGCACCTGCGATGCCGGCGCCGAGGATGAGGAAGTCGTGTGTGGTGGCGGTCATGGCAGGATGTTGCCATGACCGACCCGAACCACTTCCTCTTCCTCGTCGCCTCCACCCGCGAACCCGGCCACGTCGGCAACACCGAGTGGCTGGCCCGACAGGCCGCGGCCAGCCTGCCCGCCGACACCCCCCAGACCTGGGTGCACCTGGCGCGCGCCGGCATCCCCGAATTCGTCGACCAGCGCCACACCGTGGGCAGCTACCCCATGCCCGACGACGGCAGCGTGATGCGCGGCCTGCTGGACCAGACCCTGGCCTGCACCGACCTCGTCTTCGTCGCGCCGGTCTACTGGTTCAGCTTCCCGTCCACGCTCAAGGCCTACCTCGACCACTGGAGCGCCTGGCTGCGCGTGCCGGGGCTGGACTTCAAGGCGCAGATGAGTCAGAAGCGTCTGTGGCTGATCACCACCAACGGCGACCGAGCCAAGGCGCAGCCCATGATCGACTCGACGGCGATGTGCGCGAAGTTCCTGGACATGCCGCTGGCCGGGGTGCTGTGGGGCAAGGGTGGGGCGCCGGAAGCGGTGAAGGGGGATGTGGGGGCGGTTGAAAAGGCGCGGGTTTTTTTGAGTCAATCGGGTGAAGCAGCCTGTGGCGTAAACCTCTCTACTCGCAACGACGTGGATCGCAGCGAGAACTCGGAATCAACCAAGTTCAAACTCTTCCGAGTTCGAGGCATACCCGTTACAGATGAGCAGTTTCTAGACGATCTGAAAAGGGTTGCATTGCAGGTCGGTAGTGGAACGGTGAGTCAACCGCAGTACTCCGCACATGGTCGATATGACATGAGGAATCTATCGAGGCGGCTGGGCGGATGGAAGTCAGCTCTATCGGCCGCAGGCCTCGCTCCATCCCCCTATCAAGGCGAGTACTCCGATGAGAGTTTGTTTGCCAACATCCTTGTCTTGTGGCAACACCTCGGTCGGCAGCCTCGTAGATCTGAGTTGGCGTTTCCTCCTTCTGATATTTCGCAGTCCCCGTATCAACGAAGGTTTGGTTCTTGGAGCGGCGCCCTCGAAGCTTTTGTCAAATGGGCCAACGTCGCAGATGCGCCTTCTCCCGAACCCGAGGTGCAGGGCGGAACGCCTCGCCGTACCTCACGAGATCCGTCCTTGAGACTGCGCTTTCAGGTGTTGATGCGCGATAGATTTACGTGCTGCGGTTGTGGCAAAAGCCCGGCGACTTCTCTTGGGACAGTGCTGCACGTTGACCACATAGTTCCATGGAGCAAAGGTGGCGAGACAGTGATTTCAAATCTCAAAACGATGTGCTTGCAATGCAACATTGGCAAAAGCAACGTCCTCTGACCAGATTGACACGGCTTGTTTACGGTGGCGGTTTTTAAAAAAAAGGCAAAAGGGCGACGGTCACCCGTCGCCCTTTTGCATTTCTGACCCCTTCAGCGGCAATCAGCTGAAAAAGCTCTTTGCTTTTTCAAACCATCCCTTGTCGTTCGGGCTGTGCTTGTGACCGCCTTTCTTGAACGACTCGTCGAGTTCCTTGAGCAGCTTGCGCTGGTGTTCGGTCAGCTTCACCGGCGTCTCCACCGCCACGTGGCAGTACAGGTCGCCGGGGTAGCTGCTGCGCACGCCCTTGACGCCCTTGCCGCGCAGGCGGAAGGTCTTGCCGCTCTGCGTCCCTTCGGGCAGGTCGATGGTGGCCTTGCCTTGCAGGGTGGGCACGTCGATCTCGCCGCCGAGGGCGGCCGTGGTCATGCTCACCGGCACCTGGCAGTGCAGGTCGTCGCCCTCGCGTTCGAAGATGTCGTGCTTGCGCAGCCGGATCTCGATGTAGAGGTCGCCGGACGGGCCGCCATTCTGGCCCGGTTCGCCGTTGCCGCTGGAGCGGATGCGCTGGCCGTCGTCGATGCCCGCGGGGATCTTGATTTCCAGCGTCTTCTGCTTCTTGATCTTGCCCTGGCCGCTGCAGGTGGTGCAGGGCTCGGGAATGATCTTGCCGGTGCCGTGGCAGTGCGGGCAGGTCTGCTGCACGCTGAAGAAACCCTGGCGCATCTGCACCACGCCCTGGCCGTGGCAGGTGCTGCAGGTCTTGACGCTGGTGCCCGGCTTGGCGCCGGTGCCCTTGCAGGTCTCGCAGTCGTCCCAGCTGGGGATGCGGATCTGCGTTTCCTTGCCGGTGGCCGCTTCTTCCAGCGTGATTTCCATGGCGTAGGACAGGTCCGCGCCGCGGTACACCTGCCGGCCGCCACCGCCGCGGCGGGCGCCGCCGAAGATGTCGCCGAAGATGTCGCCGAAGGCTTCGCCGAAACCGGCAAAGCCTTCCGCACCGGGGCCGCCCGGGCCGCGCATGTTCGGGTCCACGCCGGCGTGGCCGTACTGGTCGTACGCCGCCTTCTTCTGCGGGTCCGACAGCATCTCGTAGGCTTCTTTGGCCTCCTTGAACTTCTCTTCGGCGCCCTTGGCGGCATCACCCTGGTTGCGGTCCGGGTGGTACTTCATCGCCAGCTTGCGATACGCCTTCTTGATCTCGTCGTCCGAAGCGTTCTTGGGCACGCCCAGCACTTCGTAAAAGTCGCGTTTGGCCATGGTGGTCAATCGGGGTTCTGTTGAGCACAAACGCCGCGCCAGGTTGCCCCGACGCGGCGGTAACGGTCAATCGGCGGGGCGGCCGATCAGCCCTTCTTCACTTCCTTGACTTCGGCGTCGACGATGTCGTCGTCCTTGGCGCCGGACGAGGCACCGGCGCTGGCCTGTTCGGCCCCACCGGCGGCACCCGCCGCGGCGGCGGCTTCGGCCTGCGAGGCGGCGTACACCTTCTCGCCCAGCTTCTGGCTGGCGGTCATCAGGGCCTCGGTCTTGGCTTCGATGGCGGCCTTGTCGTCGCCCTTGGCGGCTTCTTCCAGGGCCTTGATCGCGTCCTCGATGGCGCTCTTTTCAGCGGCTTCGAGCTTGTCGCCGTGTTCGCCCAAGCTCTTCTTGACGCTGTGCACCGAGGCTTCGGCCTGGTTGCGGGCCTGCACCAGTTCGACCTTCTTGTGGTCTTCGGCGGCGTTCAGCTCGGCGTCCTTCACCATCTGCTGGATCTCGGCCTCGGACAGGCCGGAGTTCGCCTTGATGGTGATCTTGTTTTCCTTGCCGGTGCCCTTGTCCTTGGCGCCCACGTGCAGGATGCCGTTGGCGTCGATGTCGAAGGTCACTTCGATCTGCGGCATGCCACGCGGTGCGCTGGGGATGCCTTCGAGGTTGAACTCGCCCAGCAGCTTGTTGCCGGAAGCGATTTCGCGCTCGCCCTGGAACACCTTGATGGTCACGGCCGGCTGGTTGTCCTCGGCGGTCGAGAAGACCTGCGAGAACTTGGTCGGGATCGTGGTGTTCTTGGCGATCATCTTGGTCATGACGCCGCCCATGGTTTCGATGCCCAGCGACAGCGGGGTCACGTCCAGCAGCAGCACGTCCTTGCGGTCACCCGAGAGCACCTGGCCCTGGATGGCGGCGCCCACGGCCACGGCCTCGTCGGGGTTCACGTCCTTGCGCGGGTCCTTGCCGAAGAACTCCTTGACCTTCTCCTGCACCTTGGGCATGCGGGTCATGCCGCCGACCAGGATCACGTCGTGGATGTCGCCCACGCTGATGCCGGCGTCCTTGATGGCGGTGCGGCAGGGCGCAATCGTGCGCTCGATCAGCTCTTCCACCAGGGCTTCCAGCTTGGCGCGGGTCAGCTTGATGTTCAGGTGCTTCGGGCCCGAGGCATCGGCCGTGATGTAGGGCAGGTTGATGTCGGTCGCGGCCGAGCTGGACAGCTCGATCTTGGCCTTTTCGGCGGCTTCCTTCAGGCGCTGCAGGGCCAGCACGTCCTTGGAGAGGTCGACGCCTTGTTCCTTCTTGAACTCGCCGATGATGAAGTCGATGATGCGCTGGTCGAAGTCTTCGCCGCCCAGGAAGGTGTCGCCGTTGGTGGACAGCACTTCGAACTGCTTTTCACCGTCGACGTCGGCGATCTCGATGATGGACACGTCGAAGGTGCCACCGCCCAGGTCGTACACGGCGATCTTGCGGTCGCCCTTTTCCTGCTTGTCCAGGCCGAAGGCCAGGGCCGCAGCGGTGGGCTCGTTGATGATGCGCTTGACTTCCAGACCGGCGATGCGGCCGGCGTCCTTGGTGGCCTGGCGCTGGGCGTCGTTGAAGTAGGCCGGCACGGTGATCACGGCCTCGGTCACGGGCTCGCCCAGGTAGTCCTCGGCGGTCTTCTTCATCTTGCGCAGGATGTCGGCCGAGACCTGCTGGGCCGAGATCTTCTTGCCGCGCACTTCCACCCAGGCGTCGCCGTTGTCGGCGGCCACGATGGAGTAGGGCATCAGGTCGATGTCCTTCTGCACTTCCTTCTCGGTGAACTTGCGGCCGATCAGGCGCTTGATGGCGTAGAGCGTGTTCTTGGGGTTGGTCACGGCCTGGCGCTTGGCCGAGGCGCCGACCAGCACTTCACCGTCTTCCTGGTAGGCCACGATCGACGGCGTGGTGCGCGCACCTTCCGAGTTCTCGATCACCTTGGTGGTGTTGCCTTCCATGATGGACACGCAGCTGTTGGTGGTGCCCAGGTCGATGCCGATGATTTTTCCCATGTTCTGCTCCGTTTTCGAAAGTTTGAATAAGTGTGTGGGGTGGGTGTGGACCCGTTGTGGAGGAGGTGTGGATAACCGGTGGGCTTTTCAAGTCCTGAGCGCCGGTTTTCTTCTCCGTCCGCGGTTCTTTATTTGGGGGCCGCGACCGTGACCAGGGCGGGGCGCAGCACGCGCTCGGCGATCAGATAGCCCTTCTGCAGCACGGTCACCACGGTGTTGGTGGGCTGGTCGGCCGGCACCAGACTGATGGCCTGGTGCTGGGTGGGGTCGAACCTGGCGCCGACCTCGGGCGCAATCGCCACCACCTTGTGGCGCTCCAGGGCGCTGCGCAGCTGCCGCAGCGTGGCTTCCGAGCCCTCGCGCATCTGCTCCAGTGTCGCTTCCTGGATGGCCAGACCGGCTTCGAAGCTGTCGAGCACCGGCAGCAGGCCCTCGGCGAAGCTCTCCACCGCGAACTTGCGGGCCTTGGCCATTTCTTCCTCGGCGCGGCGCATGGTGTTCTGGGCCTCGGCCTTGGCGCGCAGGAACTGCTCGGCCAGCTCGGCGTTCTTGGCCTTGAGCTCGGCGACCTCGTTGGTCAGGGCGGCCAGTGCGTCGGCTTCTGCCACCGCGGCGGCGGCCAGGGCTTCTTCGGTGCTCTGCGGGGCATTTTCAGCAGGGTTCTGGGCTTGGGTCATGTCAAAAATTCAAATAAAACAAGGGCGTAGATCGCCGTGTGCGGAAGGTGGGGGCGCCGCCGGCCCGTTCAAGAGGTGACGTCCAGAAACACGCGATGGCGGTGAGAATCGGGGCTTTTTGCACGGAACCCTGTCATGAAACTCTTTCGCCATGGCCCGCTGGGCGCCGAGAAACCCGGTCTGATCGATGCCCGCGGCGGGCTGCGCGACCTCTCGGGCGTGGTGCCGGACATCGCCGGCACCGTGCTGGGGCGTGATTCTATGGCCCGGCTGCACGCGCTCGACCCGTCCACGCTGCCGCTGGTGGCCGAGGGCAGCCGCATCGGCGCCTGTGTGGGCGGCGTGGGCAATGTGGTCTGCATCGGCCTGAACTATTCCGACCACGCGGCCGAGTCTGGCATGAAGGTGCCCGGCCAGCCCATCGTGTTCAACAAGCACAACGGCGCCATCAGCGGCCCGGACGACGACATCTGGCTGCCGCCCGGCTCGCAGAAGATGGACTGGGAGGTGGAACTGGGCATCGTGATCGGCGAGCGTGCCTTTCATGTCAGCGAAGCAGACGCGCTGCAGCACGTGGCCGGCTTCTGCCTGGTCAACGATGTCTCGGAGCGCGCCTACCAGACCGAGTACGAGGGCCAGTGGACCAAGGGCAAGAGCTACCCCACGCACTGCCCGGTCGGCCCCTGGCTGGTCACGCCCGACGAACTGGGCGACCCGCAGGACGTGGACCTCTGGCTGGACGTGAACGGTGTGCGCCGCCAGACCGGCAACACCCGGACCATGATCTTCGGCGTGGCCCAGATCGTGAGCTACCTCAGCCGCTTCATGGCGCTGCAGCCGGGCGATGTGATCCCCACCGGCACGCCGCCCGGCGTGGGCATGGGCCAGAAGCCGCCGGTGTTCCTCAAGGTGGGCGATGTGGTGACGCTGGGCGGACGGGGACTGGGCCAGCAGCGGCAGAAGGTCGTGCCGACGCCTTGACCCGGTTTCAGGGGGCGTGCGCGGTGGCGGCCGCGGGGGCGGAAACCGCCATCGCCGCGCGGGCCTGCTGATGGGCCCAGCGGCCGGCGAACTGCTGCACGTCGACCATGCGGCGTGCCAGGTCGGCGCCCTGGTGGGTGAGGCGGTAGCCGTCGCCGGTGTGGTCCACCAGTCGGGCGGCCCGCAGTTCCTTCAGACGGGTGTTGAGCGTGTTGGGGGTGACGCCACCGATGCTGTCCTGGAGCAGGCGGAAGGTCTGCGGATGCCCGTCGCTCAAGGCCCAGATCACACGCATCGCGTAGCGCGACTCGAGCAGGTCGAACAGCTGAATGACCGCCGCATGGTCTTTGGCACTCATGGTTTGTCTCCTGGACCAGCCTTCTGCGTCGAGGCTTGAAACCACTATACGGCGGGCGCTAGCAGTTCGCTAGCTGGAAAGCCAGTCCGACCGGGAAAGCACGCTCGGGATTTACCCGGATTGCATCACCTGGAATAGACGCGCTGAAGCAGTTCCTTGAGCTGGTCCAGCTCCTGGGCCGACAGGCGGCTGGCCACGTCCCGTTCCAGCTTCGTCGCGGTGGCCTGGGCGTCTTTCTGCAGCTTGCGGCCGCTGGGCGAGAGGTGCAGGCCCTGGGCGCGCCGGTCGGTGGGGTGCGGCCGGCGCTCGATCAGGCCGCGCTTGTCCAGGCTCTTGATCATGCCCACGAGGTTGGGCGGCAGGATGTCCAGCGCGGCGCAGATCTGGCGCGAGGTGATGCCAGGGTTGTGGGCGATCAGGGTCAGCACCGAAAAATCCACCGGGCGCAGGCCGTAGGGCGCCATGCGCTGCAAGAACACGCCGATGACCGCCAGCGCGGCGCGCCGGGCGTTGTAGCCCAGCAGGGACTCCAGGTAGCTGGTGTCGATCTGGCCCTCGCTGTCGGCCAGGGGCGTGGTGCGGGCCACGGGTTCGGTGGTCTTGCGGGGGCTGCGCGGGCGGCGCAGGGCGTTGGCGACGGTCGTTTCGGACATGGGTGCAGAGGATACCGGTATCAAGGCCCTGCGCTGGCGGGGCTCAACCCGCCAAGGTGGTCTCCATCATGGCCACGCGCATGCCGAACTCGGGCCAGACCCAGCGCCAGAATCCGGTCTGCGCGGTCTGCCAGCGGGCGGTGCCGGCGCCGGTCGTGGCACCGATGCGGGCCCAGGCCCAGGCCATCAGCAGCAGCGCCACGGCGCGCAGGAAGTCGTCGGCCAGCCAGTGCGGCAGATCGGCCGGCGCGTCCTTGGCGGTGGCGCGCGGCAGCAGGCGCTCGCGCAGGAAGCTGGCGAAACCATCGAGCTGTGACTTGGCGCGGACCGCCTGCTCGTCGCCGCCCAGGTCGGCGGACAGCTCGCCCAGCAGGGTCAGCAGCGCCGCGCCGCCGTCGGGCAGGGTCTTGCGCAGCAGCAGGTCGATGGCCTGGATCTCGTTCGTGCCCTCGTAGATCATGGCCACGCGCGAATCGCGCACGATCTGCTCGATGCCCCATTCGCGCACGAAGCCGTGGCCACCGAAGACCTGCAGGCAGGCGCTGGCGCCGTGGAAGGCCTGGTCGGTCCAGGCGGCCTTGAGCACCGGCGTGACCAGCGCGCACCAGCGACCGGCGGCCTCGCGGCGGGCGGCGTCGCCGTGGTGTTTGAGGATGTCCAGTTCGAGCGCGGTGCGGTAGGCGACCACGCGGCCGGCATCGATCCAGGCGCGCTGCGCGTCGAGGATGCGGCGCATGGCCGGGTGTTGTTCGATCAAATCCGCTTCGCCAGCTTTCGCCGTGCCGCCGGGCGCGCGCATCTGGCGCCGCTCCTTCGAGTACGCGTCGGCTTTCTGCCAGGCGGCTTCCAGCAGGCCGATGCCCTGCAGGCCCACGTGCAGGCGCGCGGCGTTCATCATCACGAACATCGCGTTCAGGCCCTTGCCCGGTTCGCCGACGATCCAGCCCGGCGCCTCGTCGAAGCGCATCACGCAGGTCGGGCTGCCGTGCAGGCCCATCTTCTCTTCGATGCGTTCGCACACCGCCGCGCTGCGCGTGCCGTCTTCGTAGAACTTCGGCACCAGGAACAGCGACAGGCCCTTGGGGCCGGGCGGCGCATCGGGCAGGCGCGCGAGCACCAGGTGCACGATGTTGTCGCTCAGGTCGTGCTCGCCGCCGGAGATGAAGATCTTGGTGCCGCTGAGCGCGTAGCGGCCGTCGGGCAGCGGCACGGCCTTGGTTCGGCACAGGCCCAGGTCCGATCCGGCGTGCGGCTCGGTCAGGCACATGGTGGCCAGCCATTCGCCGGTGGCGACTTTCTCCAGATAGCGCGCCTTGAGCTCGTCGGACGCGTGGTGCTTGATGCACTCGTAGGCGCCGTGCAGCAGGCCGGGCGCCATGGTCCAGCCGTGGTTGGCGGCGCTGAGCATCTCGTAGAGCATGGCCTCCAGCACCGTCGGCAGACCCTGGCCGCCGTCTTCGGTGGCGCAGGCCAGCGCCGGCCAGCCGGCCTGCCAGAAGGCCTGGTAGGCGTCGCGGAAACCCGGCGGCATGGTGACGGCGCCGTCCCTGAATTGCGCGCCGATCTCGTCGCCGTCGCGGTTGAGCGGGGCCACCACCTCGGCCACGAACTTGCCCGATTCCTCCAGCACCTGCTGCATCAGGTCGGTATCGGCCTCGGCGTGCGCGGGCAACGCCTGCAGCTGTTGCGGGGCCTGCAGAACGGACTGCAGGACGAAGGCCATGTCGGCGGTGGCGGGCTGGAAGTGGTTCACGGTGAGCAGAAGCGGAGAGAGGGGAAAACGTCAGCGGCCGCTGGTGGCGTCCTGGGTCTTGTCGGGCGATCCTTCGAGACCGGCCAGCAGCGCCTTGTTGCTGCCGGGAATGACCATCTGGAACTTGTTGTCGACCACGGTGTAGTCGTAGTAGCCCATGCGCGCGATGGGCTGGATCTTGAGCACGTCGATCAGGCCGTTGCCGTCGATGCAGTCGTCGTCGATGTGGATGCCGACCACGCGGCCGAACACCACGTCCACCGTGCCCATGGGCGGGCGGCCGGGAAAGCGCACGGTGTTGAGGTACTCGCACTCGAACTGGATCGGCGAGCCCTTGATGCGCTTGGGCTTCACAAGACGGCTGTCCAGCTTCTCCAGCCCGGCGCGTTCGAATTCATCGACACCCGGTGGCAGCTCCTCGGCACTGATGTTGACCGCCTCGCGCAGCGCATAGGTCGCCATGTTCCAGACGAACTGGCCCATCTGCTCGGCGTTGCGCACCGAGTCCTTGCGCTCGCCCTGCGTGCTCTGGTTGGCGCTGAACATGACGATGGGCGGGTCGAAGGTCACATTCTGGAACTGGCTGTAGGGCGCGAGGTTGTCGCGGCCCTGCGCGTCCACCGTGGAGATCCAGCCAATGGGGCGCGGGACCACGCAGGACTTGAACGGGTCGTGTGGCAGGCCGTGGGGGGTCTTGCCTGGTTCGTAATACATGGCGGAGCTCCGTTCGGTGGACGTGTGGGGGATCAGCGGCAGGCGAAGCTGGACGCGTCTTCCATGCTGCCGCTGCCCTTGTAGGTCGCGACCGTGGGGTAGGCGCACAGCGGTCGGCTGCGGTTGGGCGCCCAGCTGGCGGGCAGCTCGCTGTTGGCGCCGCCGGGGTTGCCGGCGCCACGCGCGGTGGCCTTCACGGCCTGCGGGGCTTCGCCCTGCTCGACCCACTTCACCAGCGGCGAGAGCAGGTCGAACTGGTCGGTGGACGGGCCGCCGCTGCAGTGCGCCATGCCCGGCACCGGGAAGAAGCGGGCGAAGCTGTTGGCCTTGCCGCCCAGCGCCTGGTCCAGGCGCAGCAGCCACTGGCGCGTGTCCTCTGCGGAGAAGATCGCATCGGCCACGCCGTGGTAGACGATCATCTTCGCGCCGCGGTCTTTCAGCTTGGCCAGGTTCACCGGGTTCTCGTGGCCGGGCGGCGTCATCAGCGACAGGCCGGATTCGCGGTAGACCTCGCTGGTGGCGCTGAACATCGGCAGGCGCGCGCTGATGTCGACCTTGAGCGGGTCGAACATGCCCGACGGCACGCTGAACACGGTGCCGACCGAGAGCGGGTCGAGCGCCACCGAGTTGGCGAACTTCCAGGTGCCCCAGTTGTCACCGGCCAGGCCCGGGTCGAACGGGAAGGCCGAGTAGATGGCCTGGCCCGAGCTGGTGCGGCCACCGGCGAACACGCTGGCGACCACGTCCTTCTGCGCCGCGCTCAGGCACTGCCCGTTGCGATCCCCGGTGCAGGTGGCCACGTCGGTCTTGAGGTTGAACGCGGCCTGGCAGGCCTGTGTGGCCTGGACCATGCCGTCCCTGGCGCCGTCCAGGGCGTCGCACTTGCCCAGGATGGCGTCGGCCACCAGCTGGCGCTCGGCCTTGGTGAAGGCGCCGCTCAGATCGGGGATCTTCGCGCTGGGGTTGAGCGGGTGCTGGGTGGTCGCGCCGGCCACGGCCAGCGGCGCCCACTGCTGCGCGCCCCAGAGCTGGGCCAGGGCGGCGTTGGGCAGTCGGTAACCGGGCGCACCGACGAGGTAGCCGTCGTAGGCCTGGCCGCGCGCGGCCTCGACCAGGGCGTGGCGACCGCCGTTGGAGCAGCCGCCCAGGTAGGACCGGTCCGGGCCCTTGCCGTAGGCCGCGGCGATCAAGGCCTTGGCCATGGGCGTGAGCTTGGCCACGGCCTGGTAGCCGTAGTCCAGGCGCGACTGCGGCTCGAGCCCGAAGTAGGGCGTCTGCGGGCCGGTGTGACCGGCGTCGGAGCTGATGACGGCAAAGCCCTGCATCAGCGCGCCGGTCAGCGGTCCGCCGCCCAGTGCCCCGTCGGCCGTCTTCACCGAGCCGTCCAGCCCGCCGTTGCCCTGGTAGTAGAAGCGGCCGTTCCAGGCCTTGGGCAGGCGCATCTCGAAGCCGATCGCGTAGTCGCGGCCGTCGCTGCCTTTGCGCTTGTGCATCGCGCCCTTGACCAGGCAGTGTTCGGCCACAGGCCGGCCGGCCAGCATGAGGCCACCCGCGGCCACGGGCTCGGCGGAATCGATGTGCGTCTGCTCGAACCGGAACTGGCCGGCCAGCCCTGCACACTGGTTCAGGCTGGCCCCGGTGGCGGGAGCCAGCGGTGCAGGCGAGGTGCCCGGCGCGGTGGTGCCGCAGGCGGCGACAAGCAGACCCAGCCCCAGCGGCAAGGGCAGCAGTTGCAGGCGGCGCAGAGTGTGGTTCATCGGAGTCTCCTTGGGGGTGGTTGGGATCAGGGGCGCTTTCTCGCGGTGCCGAGATAGGTTTCGATCACGCGGGGGTCGCTGGCCAGCTCCATGGCAGGCCCTTGTGCGCTGAGTTCGCCCATCTCCAGCACATACCCGTGGTCGGCCACTTGCAGTGCGGCGCGTGCGTTCTGCTCCACCAGCACGATGGTCACGCCGGTCTGGCGCAGCCGCTCGATGATGGAAAAGATCTCGCGCACGATGAGCGGCGCCAGGCCCAGGCTGGGCTCGTCGAGCATCAGCAGGTCGGGGCCGGACATCAGGGCGCGTCCCACGGCCAGCATCTGGCGTTCACCGCCCGAGAGCGTGCCGGCCAGTTGCAGCCGGCGCTCCTGCAGTCGCGGGAAGATGGCGTAGACGTCGTCGAGCCGGCTGCGCCATTTCGCGTTGCCCTGGCGCATCTGGCGAAAGCCGCCGAGCAGCAGGTTGTCTTCCACCGGCATGGTGCCGAAGAGTTCGCGCTTCTCGGGCACCAGCGCCATCCCGCTCATCACGCGCTCTTCGAGCGTGAGGGTGGTGATGTCCTGGCCACGGAACAGGATCGAGCCCTGACCGGGCAGGATGCCCATGAGCGTGTTGAGCAGGGTGGACTTGCCCGCGCCGTTGGGGCCGATGACGGTGATCACGCCGCCCGGCTGGGCCTCGATGTCGATGCCGTGCAGCACCTCGGCGCGGCCGTAGCCGGCGCGCAGTCCCTTGACTTGAAGAATCGGGTTGCTCATTTAGTGTTCCGTTCCCAGATAGGCCGCGCGCACCTTCGGGTCTTGCTGTACCTGTTCGGGCGGTCCTTGCGTGAGCAGCGTGCCGAACTCCATCACCACCAGGTGGTCGCAGATCTGCATCACCAGATCCATGTCGTGCTCCACCAGCAGGATGCTCATGCCTTCGCCCTTGAGCTGGCGCAGCACGTCGGCCAGGGCCTGCTTCTCCTTGTGGCGCAGGCCGGCGGCGGGCTCGTCGAGCAGCAGCAGCGTCGGATCGGCGCACAAGGCCCGTGCGATTTCCATCAACCGTTGCGGACCCATGGCGAGGTTGCCGGCCTGTTCGTGCAGGTACTCGCCCATGCCGATGCGCTCGAGCTGGCGCTGCGCCTCGCGGAACAGTTGCCGTTCCTCGGCGCGGTTGGTGCGCAGCATGGCGGGCAGCACGCCCTTGCGGCCCCGCGTGTGCGCACCCAGTGCCACGTTCTCCAGCACGGTCATGTCCGGAATCATCTTGACGTGCTGGAACGTGCGCGCCATGCCCAGCTGTGCGATGTCGCGCGAGGGCGTGCCGATGACGTTGCGGCCCTGGAAACGCACCTCGCCGCTGGTGGCGGGCAACACGCCGGTGATGAGGTTGAACGTGGTGGATTTGCCCGCACCGTTGGGGCCGATCAGCCCGACGATCTGGCCGGCGTGGATCTGGAAGCTGATGTCGTTCACCGCGACCAGGCCACCGAACTGCATGCGCGCCTTCTGCACGTCCAGAACCAGTTCTCCATTGGCGGGCTTGGCGCGTTCGGGCAGCGCGGCCGCGTTCTGCCAGTCCACCTTGCGCGGTTTGGCCGGCATGTGCTTGCCCACCATCGACCACAGGCCGTCGGGCAGGTACTTGAGCATCACCACCAGCGCCACGCCGAAGACGATCACCTCGTAGCTGCCGCTGGTGCCCATCAGCCTGGGCAGCAGGACCTGCAACTGGTCTTCCAGGACACGGATCAGGCCCGCGCCGACGATGGCGCCCCAGACGTGACCCACGCCACCGATCACCGCCATGAACAGGTACTCGATGCCCATCTTCAGACCGAAGGCCGAAGGGTTCACTGTGCGCTGGAAGTGCGCCAGCAGCCAGCCGGCCACCGAGGCAAACAGTGCGGCCAGCACGAAGATGGTCACCTTGTAGCGGAAGGTGCTGATGCCCATGGCCTCGGCCATCTGCGAGCCGCTCTTGAGCGAGCGGATGGCGCGCCCGGCGCGCGAGTCGAGCAGGTGCAGCAGCGCGGCGGCGAAAGCCAGCAGGATGAACCAGGTCAGTACGAAGAACGCACGCCCCTGGCCGATGTCGAACCCCGCCACCGACAGGCTCTGGATGCCCAGCAGGCCGTCGTACTTGCCCAGTGCGTCGAGGTTGCCCATGAGGTAGTACAGCGACAGGCCCCAGGCGATGGTGGCCAGCGGCAGGTAGTGGCCCGACATGCGCAGCGTGATCAGACCGACGATCAGCGCACTGCCGGCGGTGAGGGCCAGGCCGATGAAGAGCGTGATCCAGGGCGACATGCCCAGGTTGAGCGTGAGCCAGGCCGTGGTGTAGGCCCCGATGCCGACGAAGGCCGCCTGACCGAAGGAGGTGAGCCCGCCCACGCCGGTCAGCAGGACCAGGCCGAGCACCGTCATGCTGTACATGCCGATCATGTTGAGCTGGGTGATCCAGAAGTCGGGCAGCGGGAGCAGGGCGATCACGGGAATCGCCAGGGCCAGGATCAGCAGGCCGAGATGTTGGTGTTTGGGCATGTCAGTGGTCCTCGTCGGAGTGCTTGCTGCGCAAGGACCTGACAAGCAGGACAGGGAGAATCAAGGTGAACACGATCACTTCCTTGAAGGCGCTGGCCCAGAACGAACCGAAGGACTCGATCACACCCACGCCCATCGCCGCGATGAGGGCGCCGGGGTAGCTCGAGAGGCCGGCCGCGACGGCGGCCACGAAGCCCTTGAGGCCGATCAGGAAACCCGAGTCGTAGAACACGGTGGTGGTCGGGCCGATCAGCAGGCCCGAGAGCGCGCCGATGAAGGCCGCCATGGTCATCGTGAGCTGGCCCGACGCCTGGGACGAGATGCCCATGAGCCGTGCGCCCGTTCGGTTCACTGCGATGGCACGCAAGGCCTTGCCGCGCAGCGAGCGTTCGAAGTAGAGCCAGAGCATGGCGATGAGGGCCACCGTGGCTGCAAACGTGATGATGGTCTGGCCCGACAGCATCACGGGGCCGATGGTGTAGCGCTCATCCCAGAAGGCCGGATTCCGGAAACCTTCCGCACCGAAGAACACCAGCCCCAGGCCGGTCATGGCGAAGTGCACACCGACCGAGACGATCAACAGCACCAGCGGCGTGGAGCTCTCCAGCGACTGGTAGGCCACACGGTAGATCAGCGGGCCATAGACCGTCACCACGGCCACGCTGAGCGCGGCCTGCACCCACAGCGGGAACTGCTGCGGCGCGGCCCAGATGGCCACGACGGAGACCACGACGGGCAACACGAGCATGCGTCCCGCGGCCTTCAGCGCGGGCCAGGTGCCGCGGTGCTGGCGCCAGCATTCGGTCAGCTCCATCAGCGCGGCGAGAGCGGCGAGCAGCAGCAGCAGCCAGACCGTGCCGGGCACCTGGCCGGTCTGGAAGATGGCCAGGGTGAGCGCGCCGTACGCGACAAACTCCCCCTGGGGAATGAAGATGATCCGGGTGACGGTGAACACCAGGACGATGGCCAGGCCCAGCAGCGCGTACACGGCGCCGTTGGTGAGGCCATCCAGCGCCAGGATGCTGGCGATAGAGAAATCCATAGGAAGCCTTAGCGAGAAAGGGAAGCGCCCAAGAAGAACCTCGAACGCAGGCGCGCCGAAACCAGGTGTCGCTCCCCCTCCCGCCGGAGGCGGGAGGGGGAGGCGTTCCGAATCACTCCACCTTGAACTTGCCGTCCACCACCTTGAGCATCACGCCGGTCTCGTTGGTGTAGCCCCAGTGGTCGCTCTTGGTCCAGTTCATCACGCCGTGCGCGAACACGGTGCGGCCCATGGTTTCAAGCGCGTCGCGCAGACCGGCACGGAACTCCGGCGTGCCGGGCTTGCCGCTCTTGAGCGCCAGCGGCACGGCCTTGTTCAGGGCAATGGCCGCGTCGTAGCTGTGGCCGGCGAACTGGTTGCGCGTGCCAGGGCCCATCAGCTTCTCGTAGTTGGTGACGAAGTCCACCGCCAGCTTCTTGGAAGGATGGCTGTCAGGCAGCTGCTCCGCGATGACGGCCGGGCCGGACACGACGAAAGAGCCTTCGACGTCCTTGCCACCGATGCGCACCAGGTCGGGCGTGGCGGCCGCGTGCGTCTGGTAGATCTTGCCCTTGTAGCCGCGCTCGATGACCGCCTTGTGCGGCATCGCGGCGCCCGAACCCGAAGCCACCACCAGGATCGCATCGGGGTTGGCCGAGCTGAGCTTGAGCGCTTGCGGCGTCACGCTGGTGTCGGTGCGGGCGAAGCGCTCGGTGGCCACCACTTTCATGCCGGCCTTCTCGGCCAGCGGCGTGAGTGCCTTGAGCCACAGCTCGCCGTAGGCGTCGGTGTAGCCCAGGAAGCCGATCGTCTTGATGTTCTGCTTCTTCATGTGCTCGACCATGGCGTGGGCCATCACGTCGTTGCCCTGCGGCAGGCGGAACATCCACTGATCGGCGCCGGGCGGCACGCCCACGGGCGACGCGGCCAGCTGGACCGTCTTGGCTTCCGTGGCGACCGGGGTCATGGCGGCAGCCACAGGGGTCAGGCAGGAGCCGATGATCAGGTCGACCTTGTCTTCGGTCACGAAACGGCGTGCGTTGGCCGCACCTTTGCCCGGGTCGCTGGCGTCGTCCAGGATGATCAGGTTGACTTTCTCGCCCGCGATGGTGGTGGGGAACAGCTTGAACTGGTTCTGCATCGGAATGCCCAGGCCGGAGCCCGGTCCGGTGAGCGAGAGGCTCACGCCGATGTTGATGTCGGCCAGCGCCGCGGTGCTGCTGAGGGCTGCAATGGCCACGGCTACGAGGGTCTTGACGGTTTTCACTGGATGTCTCCTTCTTGGGGTGGTGGTGGAAGAACTCAGGGGGAAACGGGTGGGTTCAGCTGCACAGGGCCTTGATGTCTGCAGGTACGGGAATCGCCTTGATGCGGTCGGGCGTCTCCGGCGGGCGTATCACGAAGGCGCGTGTTTCCGTGCCCTCGCACAGCACGTCATCGCCCCGTTTCACCACGTGCCGGTGGATGAACACCTTGTCGCGCCATTCGATGACGCTGGTGTGCACCTGCAGCCGCTCGCCGTAGGTGGCGGGCTTCATGAACTTGGTGTGGATCTCCAGCAGCGGCGTGCCGATGATGCCGGTGGTCTTGACCAGCTCGCGCCAGGGCGGCACGCCGCATTGCACGAAGAAGTTCAGCGACGAGGCGTCCATCCATTTGCTGAAGTTGGGGAAGAAGACGATGCCGGCGGGATCGCAGTCGCCGAACATCACCTCCACCTCGTAGACAACGGTCTTGCTCATGGTGGTCCGTTCAGCGGGGCGCCATGCGCAGGGCGCCGTCCAGGCGGATCACCTCGCCGTTGAGGTGGCCGTTGCTGACGATGTGTGCAGCCAGCTGGGCGAACTCCTCGGGCTTGCCCAGACGTTGCGGGAACGGGATGCTCTTGGCCAGGGATTCCTGCACCGGCTCGGGCAGTTCCTTGAGCAGCGGTGTGGCGAACAGGCCGGGTGCGATGGTGCAGACGCGGATGCCGTGCTGCGCCAGGTCGCGCGCCATCGGCAGCGTCATGCCGGCCACGCCGGCCTTGGACGCGCTGTAGGCCTGCTGGCCCACCTGGCCGTCGAAGGCGGCGACGCTGGCGGTGAAGACCATCACGCCGCGCTCGCCGTCTTCCATCGGCTCCAGCTTGGCGCAGGCGGCGGCGAACAGGCGGGCCGCGTTGTAGGTGCCGATCAGGTTGACGTTGATCACGCGGGCGAAGTCGGCCAGCGGCGCGGCGCTGCCGTCCTTGCCGACCACGCGCTTGGCGCTGCCGATGCCGGCAATCTGCATCAGGATGCGCGCCGGGCCGTGGGCCGCGGCGGCGGCCTCGACAGCGGCCTGCATGCTGTCCGGGTCCGACACGTTGCATTGCACCGCCACGCCGCCGATGTCCTTGGCGACGCGCTGGGCGTTCTCTATGTTGAGGTCGAGCACCGCGACCCTGGCGCCCAGGCGGGCCAGTTCGCGCGCCGTGGCCTCGCCGAGGCCGGAACCCCCACCGGTGACGAGGGCTGCTTGTCCTTGGATGTTCATGTCAGTGTCCTTCCGGGTTCTCAATGAGGAGGGCAATGCCCTGGCCACCGCCCACGCAGGCGCTGGAGATGCCGTACTTCTTGCCGCTGCGCTGCAGCTCGCGCGCCAGGGTCAGCGTCAGGCGCACACCGGTCGCGGCCAGCGGGTGACCCAGGGCGATGGCGCCGCCGTTGACGTTGAGCCTGTCGATGTCCATGCCCAGTTCCTTCGCGACCGCGAGGGTCTGCGCGCCCTGGGCTTCGTTGACCTCGAAGCGCGCGATGTCGTCGAGCTTCAGGCCGGTGCGCTCCAGCAGCAGGCGGATGGCGGGGGCCGGGCCGATGCCCATGATCTCGGGCGGCACGCCCACGGCGGCCGCGGCGACCACGCGCGCCAGGGGCTTGCGGCCTTGCGCCTTCGCATAGGCGCCCGAGCTCACCACGCAGGCCGCGGCCGCGTCGACCAGGGCCGAGCTGTTGCCGCCGGTCTGCACGCCGTTCTCGAACACCGGCTTGAGCTTGGCCAGCACCTCGACCGGCGACAGGCGCGGGTGGGTGTCGGTCGAGACCTCGGTCACTTTGCCCTGCAGGCGGATGCCGCGCGCCTTGTAGCCCTCGATCTCGAACTTCTCGCTGACCACGGGCACGATCTCGCCGGCCAGGAACCCGCTCTCCTGCGCGGCCACGGCCTTGGCAAAGGACGAGGAGGCGAACACGTCGACTTCCTCGCGGGTGATGCCGTATTTCTTCGCCAGGTTCTCGGCGGTCTGGATCATGTTGATGCCGGCCGCCGGGTCCTTCAGCGCCTCCCACATGTAGTCCTTGAACCCCACCGGCGAACCGAGCTTGAAGCCGGTGCGGTGGTCGAAGGCGGCGATGGGGTTGCGCGTCATGCTTTCGGTGCCGACCACCAGCGCCACGTCGGCGGCGCCACCCTGGATGTGTTCACCCGCCTGGCGGAACAGCTCGAAGCCGGTGCCGCAGATGCGCTGCGCCATGATCGCCGGCACCTCGACCGGCACGCCAGCGTACAGCCCGATGTGGCGCGGCAGGAAGAACTGGTCGAAGTCGCCGGGCGCCATGTTGCCGGTGACCACCGAGCCGATCTCGCTGGGCGCGACGCCGGCGCGGGCCAGCGCCGCGCGCGCGGCCTTGATGCCCAGGTCGGTCGGCGAGATGTGGCCGAGCGCGCCGCAGTAGTCCACCATCGGCGTGCGCACGCCGTCGAGGATCACCACATCGGCGAACGCGTTGAAGAAGCCTTTGCTGGCCATCGGAAGCTCCTCAGATCGACGGCTTGATGATGTAGCGCAGGCCGTCGCTGTGCAGCTTGGCCACCGTGTCGGCGCGGTGCGTCAGCACGGCGCGCTGGTTGATCGAACCCTTGTCGGTGATCTCGCCGCGGTCGATGGTGGGCGGGTCGGCCAGCAGGCACAGGCGCGCGATGCGGTTGGCCGAGCCGGTGGCGTTGCGCGCCAGCTCGTCCACGATTTTCTGGAACTGGGCGAGCACGCCGGGGGTGTCGAGCACATCGTGCAGCGACGCGTCGGCCGGCAGGTCCGAGAGCTGACGCACGGCCGGGGTCGGGAACACCATGGCGCCCACCTCCTTCATGTTCAGACCGGTCAGCACCACGTCCTGGATGTAGGGCGCGCCGGCCGCGATGATCTTGCCGCGCAGCGGTCCCACGCTGACGAAGGTGCCGGTGGCGAGCTTGAAGTCCTCGGCGATGCGGCCGTCGAACTTCAGGCCCTGGTGCACATCGGTCTCGTCGATCCACTTGACCGCGTCGCCAGTCTTGAAGAAGCCTTCCTCGTCGAAGGCCTCGGCGGTTTCCTCGGGCTGGCGCCAGTAGCCGGGTGTGATGTTCGGGCCTTTGTAGCGGACCTCGGTCTTGCCCTGCATGTCGACCAGCTTGAGTTCCAGGCCCGGCGTCGGCAGGCCCAGGTCGCCGGCGTTCACGTTGGGGCTGGTGACAAAGATGCCGAAAGGACCGGACTCGGTCATGCCCAGGCCGGTGCCCATGACGATGCGCTCGCCCACCTCGCGCTCGGCGCTCTCGAACAGGCTGTCCCAGATCGGCTGGGCCAGCGCGGCGCCGGCGTAGAAAAACATGTTGACCTTGGCCAGCAGGGTTTTGCGCAGCAGGTCGTCGGTCTTCATCGCGTTGGCAATCGCTTCGAAACCGGTCGGCACGTTGAAGTAGACCGTGGGCGAGATCTCGCGCAGGTTGCGCAGGGTCTCGTGCATCAGCGCGGGCGTGGGCTTGCCGTCGTCGATGTAGAGCGTGCCGCCGTGGTAGATCACCATGCCGAAGTTGTGGTTGCCGCCGAAGGTGTGGTTCCAGGGCAGCCAGTCCACCAGCACCAGCGGCTTCTCGGCCAGCACCGGCATCGAGGCCGCCATCTGCGCCTGGTTCGCGCACCACAGACGCTGCGTGTTGATGACCGCCTTGGGCATCTTGGTCGAGCCCGAGGTGAACAGGAACTTGGCGATGGTGTCGGGGCCGGTGGCGGCCATCGCGGCGTCGACCGCGGGTGTCGGCTCGGTGGCCATCAGGGCGGCGAAAGAGGTCGTGTCGCGGCCCGGCACCGTGCCGTTCGTGCAGACCAGTTCCACGTCCTCGGCCACGGTGGCGAGCATGGCGCGGCTGTAGCGCAGCGCGTCGCTGGCGAACACCATCCCCGGCGTGAGCGTCTTGATGACGTGCTTGAGCTTGTCGTAGTCCTGGCTGATCAGCGAGTAGGCCGGCGAGGTCGGGCAGTAGGCGACGCCGGCGTAGAGGCAGCCCAGCGCGAGCAGCGCGTGTTCGAGGTCGTTCTCGCTGAGGATCAGCACCGGGCGCTCGGCCGAGAGGCCGCGGTTGAGCAGGCCCTGGCCGATGCGGCGCGCGGCGTCCAGCGCCTGCGCGAAGCTGATGTGCTTCCAGTCGCCGCTGCTGCCGTCGGCGTTCTTCACGCGGCGCGCAAACAGGGTCTGGTCCGGGCGCTCCTTCGCCCAGTGCACCAGCCGGTCGGTCAGGCGCTCGGGGTAGGGGCCCAGGTCCTGATCGGCGCGCAGGTAGTGCACGCCGGTCTCGCCGTCGCGCACGGTGGCGCGGGTCACGCCGAACTTCAGGGGGCGGTATTTCGCTGTGCTCACGTAGTCTCCTCGGGTCTTCTGTGCGGCGTCTGTTCGGTCAGTCGGCTTTCTTGACTTTTGCCGCCTTGCCTTCGAGGAAAGCGCGCACGCGCTCCTTGGCTTCCGGCGCCGACTGCGCAATGGATGCCATCAGCGCTTCGGTGAACAGGCCATGGTCGGCCGGCTGTTCGGCAATGCGGGGCAGGGCGTGCATGAGCGCGAAATTGGTCATGCGCGCGTTGGTGGCGATGCGCGTCGCCAGCTCGATGGCCTTCTCGCGCGCTGTGCCGCCGGGCACCAGGTACTGCGACAGGCCCACGCGCTCGCCATCGGCGGCGTTGTAGACGCGGCCGGTGAGCATCATGTCGGTCATGCGGGCGGCCCCGATCAGCTTGGGCACGCGCACCGCGCCACCGCCGCCGACAAAGATGCCGCGCGTGCCTTCGGGCAGGGCATAGAAGGTGGTCTCGTCGGCCACGCGGATGTGGCAGGCGCTGGCCAGCTCCAGGCCACCACCCACCACCGCACCGTGAAGGGCGGCGATGACAGGCACGGTGCCCTTCTCGACGCATTCCAGCGCGGCATGCCACATGCGCGAATGGAACACGCCTTCGGCGGCGTCGCGCTCGCTGAGTTCCGACAGGTCCAGGCCGGCGCAGAAGTGTTCGCCCTCGCCATCGACCACGGCCGCGCGCACACTGGCGGGCAGGTTCTGGAAGGCGTCGCGGATGGCCAGGATGAGGCCGTCGTTCAGCGCGTTGCGCTTGGCGGGCCTGTTCATGGTGACGATGGCGATTTCCTGTTGCTCGCCGTGCAGCTGCACGCTCAGGTCGGGGTGTTGGAACGTCATGATGGTGAGGATTTCTGCGCTTGTTGAGTGTTGAAATTATTGTTATAAACAATAACCAAATCAAGCGAGACATCCTCCAATCTCATCAGTACTTACCCTAGTGAGGAAACAGCATGGACCACCAGAACCTGATCGCCATCGACATCCACACCCACGCCGAAGTGAGCTGCTGGAACCCGTTCGACAACTACGGCGAGGAGTACGACCGCGCCGCCGACAAGTACTTCGGCAGCAACCGCCGACCGACCATCGAAGAGACGGTGGCCTACTACCGCGAACGCAAGATCGGCCTGGTGATGTTCACCGTGGACAGCGAGTCCAAGCTGGGCCGCCGGCGCATTCCGAACGAGGAGATCGCCAAGGCCGCGCGCGACAACAGCGACATGATGATCGCCTTCGCCAGCATCGACCCGCACAAGGGCAAGATGGGGGCGCGCGAGGCCGAGCGCCTGATCAAGGAAGAGGGCATCAAGGGCTTCAAGTTCCACCCCACGGTGCAGGGCTACCACCCCTACGACAAGATGGCCTGGCCGATCTACGAGGTGATCAACGCCCACAAGCTGCCCGCCATCTTCCACACCGGGCACAGCGGCATCGGATCGGGCATGCGCTGCGGCGGCGGGCTGCGGCTGGAGTACAGCAACCCCATGCACCTGGACGACGTGGCGATCGACTTCCCCGACATGCAGATCGTCATGGCGCACCCCAGCTTCCCCTGGCAGGACGAGGCGCTGTCGGTGGCCACGCACAAGCCCAACGTCTGGATCGACCTCTCGGGCTGGAGCCCGAAGTACTTCCCCAAGCAGCTGGTGCAGTACGCCAACACGCTGCTCAAGGACCGCATCCTGTTCGGCAGCGACTACCCGCTGATCACACCCGAGCGCTGGATGAAGGACTTCGAGGTCGCGGGCTTCAAGCCCGAGGTGATGCCCGGCATCCTCAAGGGCAATGCCGTGCGCCTGCTCGGGCTGGCCTGACCGGGGCGGTCAGTCGCCCCAGACTTCCCGGGCGGTTTCCACCACCAGCGCGAGCTTTCTGCGCTGGTCTTCCACGGCGATGTTGTTGCCGTGCACGGTGGACGAGAAGCCGCACTGCGGGCTCAGCGCCAGCTGGTCCAGCGGTGCGTACTGCGCGGCCTCGGCGATGCGGCGCTTGAGGTCGTCCTTGCTTTCCAGCTGCCCGAACTTGGTGGTGACCAGGCCCAGCACCACGGTCTTGCCGGGCTTGAGGAAACGCAGAGGCCGGAAGTCGCCCGAGCGGTCGTCGTCGTATTCCATGAAATAGGCGTCCAGGTGCATCTCCGAGAGCAGGGCTTCGGCCACCGGTTCGTAGTTGCCGGCCGCCGCGTGGGTGCTCTTGAAGTTGCCGCGGCACAGGTGCATGCACAGCGTCATGCCGGCCGGCTTGCGCGCCACCACCTTGTTGATGAAGGCGGCGTAGCGGTGCGGCAGCTCGTTGGGGTCGTCGCCGCGCTGGCGCGCCGCCTCGCGCATCTTCTCGTCGCAGAGGTAGGCCATGTTGGTGTCGTCCATCTGCACATAGGTGCAGCCCGCGTCGGCCAGGCTCTGCAGCTCGTCGCCGTAGGCCTTGGCCACGTCGTCGTAGAACACCGGGTCCAGTTCGGGGTAGGCCTCCTTGCTGATGCCGGCGCGGCCGCCGCGGAAGTGCAGCATGGTGGGCGAGGGGATGGTGACCTTGGGCACCAGGCCGCTGATGCCCAGCGCCTCCACCTGCGACTTGAGGTACTGGAAGTCGGCCAGCTGGATGTTCTTGGCGTGGCGCACCTTGTCGATCACGCGGATCACCGGTGGCGCCAGTTCTTCGGTGCCGTCGGGCCGCACGATGGTCACCGGGATGTCGGTCTTCACGCCGCCGAGCTGCTCCAGGAAGTCGATGTGGAAATAGGTGCGGCGGAACTCGCCGTCGGTGATCGACTTCAGGCCCACGTCGGCCTGGAACTTCACGATCTCGGTGATGGCCTTGTCCTCCACGGCGCGCAACTGCTCGGCCGTGATCGACTTCTTGTTGAAGAACTGGTCGCGCGCTTCCAGCAGGTAGGCCGGGCGCAGGAAGGAGCCGACGTGGTCGGCACGGAACGGGATGCGGGTGCTCATGGTGTCTCCGTGTGGTGGTTGCCAGCGGCATCGTAGCCAACACAACGGCGTTCTGACTGGATACAGAGACTCATGGATTTCCCTGATATCGGGTTCTCTCTGAGGGAAATTTCAGGGTTTCTGTATACATTGGGTATCCATGAACACGGTCCAGGACCTTCAAGCCGATGCAGCGCTCGCCTCCACACCCAGCGGGTCGTCCGAGACCGCCCAGGTGCGCGCGCTGCTGCAGTTGCGCGAGCTGATCCTCTCGGGCGAACTGCCCGGAGGCACCCGCATCGCCGAGCTGGCCATCGTCGAGCGCCTGGGCATGTCGCGCACCCCGATCCGCGCCGCGCTGGTGCGGCTGGAGCAGGAGGGCCTGCTGGAAGCCCTGCCCAGCGGCGGCTATGTGGTGCAGAGTTTTTCCGAGCGCGACGTGGCCGACGCCATCGAACTGCGCGGCACGCTCGAAGGCCTGCTGGCCCGGCTGGCGGCCGAACGCGGCGCGCCCCTGGTGGTGCTGGCCGAGGCGCGCCAGTGCCTGGACCGTATCGACGCGCTGCTGACCGCGCCCAAGCTCGATGACGAGGCGTTCTCGGCCTACGTCGCGCTCAACAGCCACTTTCACGCGCTGCTCTACGAACTGGCGGACAGCCCCACCATCACGCGCCAGCTGGAGCGCGCCGCCAGCCTGCCGTTCGCCTCGCCCTCGGGTTTCGTGCTGCTGCAGGCGCAGTCCACGCGGGCGCGCGACATGCTCATCGTCGCGCAGGACCAGCACCGGCAGGTGCTGGACGCGATCGAGCAGCGCGAAGGCGCGCGCGCCGAGTCCATCATGCGCGAGCACTCGCGGCTGGCGCGCCGCAACCTGGTCGAGGTGCTGGCCGCGCACCCCTCCGAACCACTGGCCGGCAACATGCCGGCGATCCGCATGATCCGGCGCCGCCGCTGAACCCATCCATCCCGTTTTTCAACCCAAGGAGACACCCATGAAGCTCATTCCCCGTCGCACCGCCCTGGCCACGCTCGGCGCGGTGGCTGCCCTGGCGACGGCCGGGACCGCGATGGCCCAGACCGTGACGCTGCGCCTGCACCAGATGCTGCCGCCGCAGGCCACCATTCCCGCCCGTGCCATCGTGCCCTGGGCGCAGAAGGTCGAGGCCGAGTCCGGCGGCAAGATCAAGGTGCAGCTGTTCCACGCCATGCAGCTGGGCGGCGCGCCGCCGCAGCTGTTCGACCAGGCCAAGGACGGTGTGGTCGACCTGACCTGGACGGTGCTGGGCTACACGCCGGGGCGCTTTCCCAAGACCGAGGTGTTCGAACTGCCGTTCATGAGCAGCTCGGCCGAGGCTTCGTCCAAGGCTATCCAGGAATACGTCGAGAAGTTCGCCGCCGACGAGTTCAAGGACGTCAAGCTGATTGCCGTGCACACCCACGGCCCCGGCCTGTTCCACACCAAGCAGCCGGTGGTGGGCCTGGAGTCGCTGCGCGGCATGAAGATCCGCGGCGGTTCGCGCATCATCAACAACATGCTGACCAAGCTGGGCGCCACGCCGGTGGGCATGCCGGTGCCGGCGGTGACCGAAGCCCTGTCCAAGGGCGTGATCGACGGCACCACCATTCCCTGGGAAGTGACGCCCTCGCTGAAGGTCACGGAGCTGGTGAAGAACCACACCACCTTTGCCGGCAAGGAAGGCCTGTACACGCAGACCTTTGCCTTCTCGATGAACAAGGCGTCCTACGAGAAGCTGCCGCCGGACCTGAAGAAGGTGATCGACAACAACTCGGGCCAGGTGGCCGCGGCGCTGTTCGGCAAGGCCATGGACGACGGCGACAAGGCCGGGCGCGAGATCGCCGTCAAGGCCGGCAACAAGATCACCGAGCTTGAGCTGGCCGAGGTGCAGCGCTGGAAGCGCACCGCCTCGACGGTGGAGACCGACTGGGTCAACGAGGTGAAGGCCAAGGGCATCGACGGCGCCAAGCTGGCGTCCGAGGCGCGTGCGCTGATCGCCAAGTACAACAAGTAAACCGCCCGATCAGTGATCAGACGAGGGGCTGCCGGCTAAGGTCGGCAGCCCTTTTCTGTTGGGGGGAATCGCATCAAACGACTTGGTCGGGTCGGTGGACCTTTGCTCCCGGATGGCCCATCTCTGCGCGCAGCACGGTGCCGCTGGTGGATTCGGTGCAGTACAGCGTCTGGCGCTCCGGCCCGCCGAAGGCCAGGTTGGTGAGCGAGGCGCCGGTCTCGGCGCGCAGCACCTGCACCGGCTCGGCGCGGTGGTTGAGCACCCACACATAGGCCAGGCCCGGGTTGGCCACCAGCAGCTGGCCAGCGCTGTCCATGGCCAGCCCGTCCGGGCCGCTGGGGCCGTAGGACGTGAAGAACTGCCCGGCCTTGGACACGCCGCCATCGGCCAGCAGCGGCATGCGCCAGACGCAGTTGCCGCGCGTGGCCGCGACGAACAGGAATTTCTCGTCCAGCGACAGCACGATGCCGTTGGGGCTGGGCACGTTGGCCAGCAGCAGGTCCAGCCGGCCGCCGGGGCTGAGCCGGTAGACGCGGCCCGTGGGGTCGTGCAGGCCGGTCTGGCCCTGGTCGGTGAAGTAGAGGTTGCCCGCCGAATCGAAGGTGAGGTCGTTCAGGCCCTTGAAGCTCTCGGTGTTGCGCCGGCCCAGGTAGGGCCGCACCGCGCCGCTGCGGCTGTCCACCACCATCAGGCCGTTGCGGTAGTCGGTCACCAGCAGCTCGGTGGCGTTCAGGAACTTCATGCCGTTGGGCTCGCCGTCCCACTGCGCCACCAGCTCCCACCCGCCCTGCGGGTCGATGCGGAACACGCGGCCGAACGGGATGTCGGTCACGTAGAGGTTGCCTGCGTCGTCGAACACCGGGCCCTCCAGAAAACAATCGACCTCGCGCCCGCCCATGTTGGCGTCGCTCCAGACCGTGCGCTGGCGCTGGCGGAAGCGCGCGGGCAGGGTGGTGAACACGTCCAGCGTGCGGACTTCGGGTGGGGTGAGCAGGAACATGGCGGGCCTCAGGCGGTGGGCGATGCCCGCACCTTACTGCTTCTCGAACGCGGTGTTGGCCACCACCTTGCCCCAGCCGTCGGTGCTGTCCTTGAGCAGCTTCGTGAACTCGTCCGCACCCGCGTGGCGCGGCTCGGCGCCCATGCCTTGCGCAAACTGCTTCATGTCGTCCGTGGCCATGGCGGTGGCGATCTCCTTCTGCAGGCGCTGCACCACCTCGGCCGGCGTGCCCTTGGGGGCCCACAGACCGGTCCAGTTGACCACGCCACGCCAAGGCACACCGGCCTGCTGGAAGGTCGGCACATCGGGCAGGGCGGCCGGGCGCTGGTCGCCGCTGACGGCCAGCAGGCGCAGCTTGCCGCCCTTGACGTTGCCCATCAGCCCGGTGGTGGAGGCGATCTGGAAGTCGATGGTCTGCGAGAGCAGGCCTGCCGTGGCTTCGCCCGCGCCCTTGTACGGGATGTGCATGAAGTTCACGCCGCTGGCGATGCCCAGGGCCTCGCTCGCGAAGTGCGGCGTGGTGCCGGGGCCGCCGGTGCCATAGGTGACGGTGTTGGGCGCGGCCTTGGCCTGCGCGGTCAGATCGGCCAGGGCCTTGTACTTCGAGCCAGCGTTGACCGCCAGGCCCATGGGTGCGAACACATAGGCGCTCACCGGCACGAGTTGCGTGGCGTGGTCGAAGGGCAGCTTTTTGAAGATGTGCGGCAGCAGCGAGTAGGTGGTGTCGTTGGCCAGCAGGGTGTGGCCGTCGGGTTGGGCCTGGGCCACGAAGTTGGCGCCGATGGTGCCGGTGGCACCGGGTTTGTTTTCGACGATGAAGCTCTGGCCGGTCTGTTCGGTCAGCTTCTGCGCCATCTTGCGCGTGACCACGTCCACAGCGCCGCCGGGCGCGTAGGGCACGACGATCTTGACGATCTTGGTCGGCCAGGCGGACTGGGCGTGGACGGGGCCGGCCAGCAGGCCGAGGGAGGCGAGGGCGGCGGCCGAGAGCAGCGCGCGGCGTGCATTGAATGTGTTCATGAATGTCTCCGTTGTTGGGTGGGTCAGGCGGTGGCGGCTTCGCTGCGGGCCAGCACCGCCAGCGTGTTCTGCGCCGCGGCCACGCCCATGTTCACATAGGCGTCGCCGGTCACACCGCCGATGTGCGGGCTCAGGATGAAACCGGGCTGCCCGTGGAAGATGTGCGGCACGGTCATGGGCTCGACGGCGAAGCTGTCCAGTCCCGCCATGCGCACCTGGCCCGACTGCACGGCCGCCAGCAGCGCAGGCTCGTCGATCAGGCCGCCGCGCGCGGTGTTCACCACGATCACGCCCGGCTTGCAGCGCGCCAGGGTTTGTGCATTGAGCAGGCCTTTGTTCTCGGGCGTGAGCGGGCAATGCAGCGAGATCGCGTCCGACTCGCGCCAGATCGTGTCCAGATCCACCGCGCTCACGTGCGCGGGCAGGTTCCTGGCGAACGGATCGAAGCCGATCACGCGCAGGCCCATGGCATCGGCCATCTTCGCAAAGCGCAGGCCGATGGCGCCCAGCCCGACCAGGCCCACCGTGCGGCCGCCCAGCTCCAGGCTCTTGTGCGTGGCCTTGTCCCAGTGGCCGTCGTGCATGCGCTGGTTCAGCTGCACCACCGACTTGGCGCAGGCCAGCAGCAGGGCCATCGCCTGTTCGGCCACGGCGGCCGCGTTGGCGCCTACGGCGGCCGTCACCGCGATGCCGCGTTCGGCGGCGGCCGCCTTGTCGATGGTGTCGGTGCCGCTGCCGTGTTTGGAGATCACGCGCAGCGCGGGTGCTGCGTCCATGGTCTCGGCGTTCACGCCGCTGTAGCGCACGATGATGCCGACCGGGTTGTGCGCGCGCGCCAGCGCCACGATGTCGTCCTGCGTCGGCGTCTTGCCGGCAAACACCACCTCGTGCCCGCTCAGCAGGGCCAGCGCCTGCGGCGCGAGGTCGGCGGCGGTGATGAGGATGACGGGTTTGCCGCTCACAGCGTCTCTCCTTGCTTGAGCACACCGGCCGCGATCAGCGAAGCCGTCAGCCACGAGGCCGAGGTGTTGCCCTGTTTGATCTGCGCAATGCGCTTGGCTTCGGCCTGCACCTTGTGCTCGGCCAGCGGCAGCAGGCCAGGCAGCACTTCGCGCCCGACCACCACCACGCCGTCGCCGTCGCCGATGACGAAGTCGCCCGGATGTACCGTCACGCCGCCGATGCTGATGGGGTGACCGATGCGGCCGCCGTTGTTCTTGGTCGGGCCGTTGGGGTTGGTGCCGACCGAGAAGACCGGGTAGTCCATCTCGTCGATCTCCAGGCTGTCGCGCACCGCGCCGTCCATCACCACGCCGGCCAGGCCGAGCTGGCGGCAGGCGGTCATCATGATGGTGCCCATCAGGGCCGAGGTCTGGTCGCCCTTGCCGTCGATCACCAGCACATCGCCGGGTTTCGCCAGCGCCATGGCAGCGTGGATCATGAGGTTGTCACCCGGGCGCACCTCGACGGTGAAGGCCGGTCCTGCCACCTTCATGCGCGGGCGCAGGGCCTGGATGCGGCCGTGCAGCGCGCCGCGACGGCCGTTGATGTCGGAGAAGATGGCCGGCTGGAACCGGGCGGCCTGCGCCACCAGATCGGGCGCGACGCGCGGGAAGTCTTTGACGATGTCGGGCTGGGACATTGGTGGGCTCTCAGTTCAAGAAAGGGATATGGGTGGTCCAACAGGCCGGCGCGCGACCGGTGGCGAGCGAAGTGCCTGGGTCCGGGGCACCCGTGGAACCGGCTCTGCCGGGCCACAGGGCGCGTCCCCCTCCCAGCGCCGCAGGCGCGCCAGAGAGGGGGAAGCCGCGTCAGCGGCGCAGGGGGTGTCACTCCAAAATAGCGCCCGAGGCCTTGACGATCGGAGCCCAGCGAGCGAGGTCGCTCTTGATCAGACTGGCAAAGGCTTCAGGCGTGCCGCCCAGCACGTCGGCGCCCTGGTCGCTCAGCTTCTTTTTCACGTCGGCCGACTGCAGGGCCTTGTTGATCTCGGCGTTGAGCACGGCGACGATGTCCTTGGGTGTGCCCGCCGGTGCGACGAAGCCGAACCAGGTGACGGCCTCGAAATCCTTTACGCCCGACTCGGCGATGGTGGGCACCTGGGGCAGGTCGTCCACGCGCTTGAGCGAGGTCACCGCGATCGGGCGCATCTTGCCGGTCTTGATCTGGCCGATCAGGGTCGGCACCGAGGACAGGTACAGCTCCACACGGCCGCTGACCACGTCGGTGGCTGCCTGGGCGGCGCCCTTGTAGGGCACGTGGGTGAAGTCGACGCCGGCCGACTTCTGGAACAGCACGCTGGCCAGGTGCGCCACGGTGCCGTTGCCCGAGAAGGCCATGTTCAGCGAACCCGGCTTGGCCTTGGACGCGGCCACCACCTCGGTCAGCGACTTGAAGGGCGAGGTCTCGCCCACGACCATCACCAGCGGCGCGTTGGCAACCAGACCGACGGGTGTCAGGTCCTTCACCGAGTCGTACGGCATCTTGCTGTAGAGCGTCGGGTTGATCGCCAGGTTGCTGGTCTGGCCCAGCGCGATGGTGTAGCCGTCGGCCGGCGACTTGGCCACCACGTCGATGCCGATGTTGCCGCCGGTGCCCGGGCGGTTCTCGATCACGAAGTTCCAGCCCTTGGTGGTCTGGATCTTGGTGGTCACCTCGCGGGCGATCAGGTCGGTGCCGCCACCGGCCGGGAAGGGCACGATGACCTTGATGGGCTTGGCGGGGTAGGCCTGGGCGAAGGCGGCACCGGTGGCCAGCAGCAGGCTGGCGGCGGCGAGGGCGTGGCGGCGGGAAAGGTTCATGTCTTGTCTCCGGATGTCGGTGGATGGTGGTGGCCGCAGCGGTGGGGTTGCGGCTGGGGCGGACTGTACGGACGTGTTTCGTTCAATACAATGCTGTTTCAATAGTTGAAACACAGGCCAAGGCATGAAACCCTCCCGAAAGACCGCCGAGGCGCCCGAGACGGCCGACGCCGAGAGCAGCACCGGCAGCGTGACCGCCGTCACCCGCGCGCTGCGCGTGCTGGAGTGTTTCGGCATGGACGACCCCCAGCTCACGCTGGCCGAGATGAGCCGGCGCACCGGCATGCACAAGACCACCACGCTGCGCCTGGCGCGCACGCTGGCAGCCGAGAACTACCTGGTGCAGAAGGAGGACGGCAGCTGGCGCCTGGGCCGCGCGGCGGGCTGGCTGGGCGCGTGTTACCAGGCGGTGTTCGACGTGCACGAGGTGGTGGAGCCGGTTCTGCGCGCGCTGACGGTGCAGACCGGCGAGAGCGCCTCGTTCTATGTGCGCGAAGGCCAGCAGCGCCAGTGCTTGGCGCGGGTGGACGGGCCGCAGACCATCCGCCACCACGTGCGCGTGGGCATCGGCCTGCCGCTGAACCTGGGAGCGCCGGGGCGCGTCATCCTGGCGTTCTCCGGCGAGCCGGGTGAGCCCTACGAATCGATCCGCCGCCGGGGCTTTCATCTCTCGTTGGGCGAGCGGGAGCCGGAGGTCTCCAGCGTGTCGGCGCCGGTGTTCGGGCTGCACTGGCGGCTGCTGGGCTCGGTCTGCATCTCGGGGCCGACGGCGCGCCTGCCGGAGGCGCGGCTGATGGAGCTGGCGCAGACGGTGATGACCGCGGCCAACGAACTGTCGTATGCGATCGCCGGCACACGGCGGCCGTCGCCTGCCGGGGGTGCCGCGGCGACCTGGCACCCATGACCCGGCCCGGTCGGAATGTCGTGAAATTAACTGTCTGGTACAGAGCAAACCGGCATAGCTGAAAGTCGCACCTGCTGCTTTTCAATAGGTGGCAAAGCGCGCACAGTGCAGCCGTTCTTCCGGGCTCCGGAAGCAGCCGACTGAGTTTCACCCTTTCCCCTGGACTTCGCTTTCATGAACATGCTTCGCCGCGGCGCGCTGATCGCGCTGGCTTCCCTCGGTTTCTCCGGTCTGGCCCAGGCCCAGACCGTCACCCTTCGCCTGCACCAGTTCCTGCCGCCGCAGGCGGTGATCCCCGCCAAGGCGATCATTCCCTGGGCCCGCAAGATCGAGGCCGAGTCCGGCGGCCGCATCAAGATCCAGGACTTCCACGCCATGCAGATGGGTGGTTCGCCGCCCCAGCTGTTCGACCAGGCGCGCGACGGCGTGGCCGACATCACCTGGACGGTGCTGGGCTACACGCCGGGCCGCTTCAACAAGTCCGAGGTGTTCGAGCTGCCGTTCATGTGCACCGGCGGCCCGGAGAAGTGTTCGCGCGCCTTCCACGAGTACGTGGAGAAGAACGCCGCCGACGAGTTCAAGTCGGTCAAGCTGCTGGCGGCCCACACCCATGGCCCCGGCCTGTTCCACACCAAGCAGCCGGTGACAGGGCTGGAAAGCCTGCGCGGCATGAAGATCCGCGGTGGCTCGCGCATCATCAACAACATGCTGGTCAAGCTCGGCGCCACACCCGTGGGCATGCCGGTGCCGGCGGTGACCGAAGCCCTGTCCAAGGGCGTGATCGACGGCACCACCGTGCCGTGGGAAGTCGCGCCGTCGATCAAGATCACCGAACTGGTCAAGAACCACACCAGCTTCGCCGGCAAGGACGGGCTGTTCACGCAGACCTTCGCATTCGTGATGAACCGCGCGGCCTACGACAAGCTGCCGGCCGACCTGAAAAAGGTGATCGACAACAACTCGGGCATCGAACTGGCGGCGTCATTCGGTCGCGCCATGGACGAGGGCGACAAAGCCGGACTGGCGCTGGCGCAGAAGGCCCGCAACAACCTGGTGGCGCTCGACGTGGCCGAGACCCAGCGCTGGCGCCGCACCGCGTCGGTGGTCGAGTCCGACTGGGTGACGGAAATGAAGGGCAAGGGCATTGATGGCGCCAAGCTGGCGTCCGAGGCCCGCGCCCTGGTGGCGAAGCACAACAAGTAACAGCCTGAGGTCAGGGTCTTCGATTTCTTAATTAGAAATCAGTTTACCCATGTGAAATCATGAGATAGAGTCTCGCGCGCCCCCCGGAGGGCGCGCGCAGACCGTGTGAGAGACAATGAGCGCCCCGTGACGCTCAAGACAACAAAGGACCTGAGGATGATTTCGTTCATTTACCGCCTGGCCAACTGGACGGCCATCGTCGGCGGGATCGTGCTGGTGGCGCTGACGCTGATGGTGGTGGCCAGCGTGGCCGGTCGCGCCATGATCGGACTGGGTCTGGGGCCCGTGCCCGGCGACTTCGAACTGGTCGAGGTCGGCGTGGGCATTGCCATCTTCTACTTCCTGCCCTGGTGCTACCTGCGCGGCGGGCATGCCACGGTGGACCTGCTCTACATGCACATGCCCGCCTGGTTCAAGAAGGGCGTGGACCTGTTCAGCGATGTGGCCATGCTGCTGGTCTGGCTGGTGCTGACCTGGAAGCTCTGGGAAGGCATGCTGGAGAAGAAGGAATACCTGGAGACCACCTTCATCCTGCAGATGCCCATCTGGTGGGCCTATGCCTTCTGCCTGGTGGGTGCGGTGATCGGCTGCATCTGCTACGTCGCCAAGACCCTCACCCGTCTGGGCCTGGCGTCCGAGCCCAAGGGCTGGACCGTCGAAGCCAACGTCAGCCACTGAGACCGAGAGCCCGAGCATCATGAGCAACATCCAACTGGCCCTCTGGTCCTTCCCCTTCCTGCTGCTGCTGATCTTTGTGCGCGTGCCGATCGGCCTGTCCATGCTGCTGTGCGGCCTGGGCGGCTCCTGGGTCATCTACGGCAACGCCGACCCGATCCTCAACCAGCTCAAGCAGGTCACGTTCACCACCTTCTCGAACTACAACCTCTCGGTGATCCCGCTGTTCCTGCTGATGGGACAGTTCGCGGCGCTGGGCGGGCTCTCCCGCGCGCTGTTCAAGGCGGCCGAGGCCTGGATCGGCCACCGCAAGGGCGGTGTGGCGATGGCGGCCGTGGGTGCCTGTGCCGGCTTCGGCGCCATCTGCGGTTCCTCGCTGGCCACCGCGGCCACCATGGGACAGGTGGCCCTGCCCGAACTCAAGCGCGCCGGCTACGCCGGTGGCATCTCCACCGCCTGCCTGGCGGCTGGCGGCACGCTGGGCATCCTGATCCCGCCGTCGGTGGTGCTGGTGATCTACGCCATCCTGACCGAGCAGAACATCGCCAAGCTGTTCCTGGCCGCCTTCGTGCCCGGCATCCTGGCGGCCATCGGCTACATGATCACCATCGCCATCTACGCGCGCCTCAAGCCGCAGGAGATGGGCACCATGGCGCCCATGCCCATGAAGGACCGCATCGCCGCCACCGTGGCCACCTGGCCCGTGATCGCGATCTTCCTGGTGGTGGTCGGTGGCATCTACACCGGCATCTTCACGCCCACCGAGGGCGCGGCCATCGGGGCCTTCTGCACCGGCATCGCGGCCTGGGCCAGCGGCGGTCTCAACCGCAAGACCCTGCTGGACTCGGTGCTGGGCACCGCGGTCGCCACCGGCATGATTTTCATGATCGTGCTGGGCGCCGGCCTCTACAACACCTTCCTGGCGCTGTCGCAGCTGCCGCAGGAAGCCGCCGGTGCAGTGGCCGGCTGGGGGCTGAGCCCGATCCTGGTGCTGATCGCCATCCTGGTGCTGTATGTGATCCTGGGCTGTTTCATGGACTCGCTGTCCATGATCCTGCTGACCATCCCGGTGTTCTTCCCCATCATCATGGCGCTGGACTTCGGCCTGCCGCCCGAAGAACTGGCCATCTGGTTCGGCATCCTGGTGCTGATCGTGGTGGAGGTGGGGTTGATCACGCCACCGGTGGGCATGAACCTGTTTGTCATCAACTCGATGGCCAAGGACACGCCGATCACCCACACCTACCGCGCCATCCTGCCTTTTGTCACCAGCGACTTCGTGCGCACCGCCATCCTGGTGGCGTTCCCGTCGATCACGCTGTTCGTGCTGCGCCTGTGATCCTGTGCACCGGCTATCGAGACCTTGAATAGCTGAATGGGCCCGCGAGCGATTGCGGGCCTTTTTTCTGCTGGATACATTGACCTTCGTTCCCGACCACACCACCACAAGGAGACTTCCATGAGCTGTTCCGTTTCTCCGCTGCGCCGCGGCCTGCTGGCTTCGGCCCTGGCGCTGTCCGCGCTGGGCATCGCTTCCACCGCACAGGCGCAAACCTTCCCGAGCAAGCCGCTGCGCATCGTGGTGCCGTTCGCCGCGGGCGGTGCGGGCGACCTCACGGCCCGCATCGTGGGCGCCGAGCTGAGCACCTCGCTGGGCCAGCCGGTGACGATCGAGAACCGGCCCGGTGCCGGGGGCGTGGTGGCTGCCGACACGGTGGCGCGCGCCGAGCCCGACGGCCACACGATGTTCCTGATGTCCAACGGCACCGCCGTCACGGCCAGCCTGTTCAAGAGCCTGCCCTACGACACGCTCAAGGACCTGGCGCCGGTCTCGACCCTGGGCACCTTCGACCTGGTGGTGGTGGTGCCGGCCGAGTCGCCGTTCAAGACCCTGGGCGAGCTGGTCGCGTTCGCCAAGACCAACCCCAACAAGCTCAACATCGGCAGCATCAACATCGGCAGCACGCAGAACCTGGCGGCCGAGCTGTTCAAGTCCAGCGCCGGCATCGACGCGCAGGTCGTGCCGTTCAAGGCCACGCCCGAGCTGGTCGGCGCGCTGCGCGGCAAGCAGGTGGACGTGGGCGTGGAGATCCTCGGACCCACGCTGACGCAGATCAAGGCCGGCGCCTTCCGCGCCCTGGCCGTCACCGGCAAGAAGCGCTCGAGCATCCTTCCCGATGTGCCGACCGCGGTGGAGCAGGGCGTCAAAGACTTCCAGGCCTCGTCCTGGAACGCTCTGGCCGTGCCCGGCAAGACGCCGCGCCTGGTGATCGACCGGCTGAACAAGGACATTGCCGTCGCGCTGGCCAAGCCCGAGGTGAAGAAGAAGCTGGCCGACCTGAACATCGACGCCGATGCCAGCACCCCCGACGAGGCAGCGCAGCTGCTCGCTTCGGACATCAAGCGCTGGGGCGCCGTCATCGAGAGGGCCGGTATCCCCAAACAGTAAGAAGGACACGGTATGAGCGACGTGCGCATCGGCCTGATCGGCTACGGCGAGGTGGGCCGTGTCTTCACGGCCGGCCTCAAGGATCAGGCCGCCTGGACCGGTGCCTGGGACCTGAAGTTCTCGGACCCGGCGCTGCGCGAGGAGCCGCTGGCGCATGCGGCGGCGGCCGGCGTCGTTGCCTGCGACAGCGCCGCTGCGCTGTGCGCCCAGGCCACGCTGCTGATCTCGGCGGTGACGGCGAGCAACACGCTCGCGGTGGCCGAAGCGGTGGCGCCGCACGTCCGGCCGGGCAGTGTGTTCTTGGACCTCAACTCGGCCTCGCCCGGTACCAAGCAGAAGGCCGCGGCGCTGATCGATGCGGCCGGCGCGCACTATGTCGAGGCCGGGGTCATGACCTCGGTGCCGCCCTACGGCATCCGCGTGCCCATGCTGCTCGGCGGCGCGCACGCCGCGCGCCTGCAGCCGGTGCTGGCGGCGCTGGGCATGGACGCCCAGGTCGCCAGCGAACAGCTGGGCATCGCATCGGCCACCAAGATGTGCCGCAGCGTGATGATCAAGGGCCTGGAGGCGCTGGTGATTGAGAGCTACGCCACCGCGCGGCACTATGGTGTCGAGGACGCGATGATCGCCACGCTGCAGGAAACCTTTCCCGGCATCGACTGGACCAGGCAGGGCGCCTACTTCTTCAGCCGCGTGGCCCAGCACGGCAAGCGCCGCGCCGAGGAGATGCGCGAGGTGGCGAACACCGTGCGCGAGGCCGGCTTCGAGCCCTTCATGGCCTCGGCCATTGCGCTCAAGCACGACTGGATGGCGGCGCAGGCGCGCGCGGGGCACTTCGCGGGCCTGGGCCCCAAACCGCCGTGGAAGGACTACGCGGACCAACTGCTCGCCCACCGTCCCGCCGCGAACGATCCGCTGTCCTGATCGCCAGGACTGCCTCCCATGCTCGACATCCTGGCCATCACCGGCCCGATTTTCCTCTGCATCGCCCTGGGCTATCTGACCACCCGCGGTGGCCTGTTCGACCGCGGCGACATGCGCGTGTTCGGCAAGTTCCTCATCAACCTCGCGCTGCCGGCGCTGCTGTTCAACGCGCTGTCGCAGCGCAGCGTGGGCGAGATCTTCAACGGCCCTTACCTGGCGGCCTATGCGCTGGGCGGCCTGATCATGCTGGCCGGCACCGTGCTCTGGTACCGCAAGGTGGCGCATGAAGGCATGGCCCGCTCGGCCATCATGGCCATGGGCATGACCTGCCCCAACAGCGGCTATGTCGGTTACCCGGTGATGCTGCTCACGCTGGGCGCGCCGGTGGCCGGTGTCGCGCTGGCGCTGAACATGGTGGTGGAGAACCTGCTGATCATCCCCATCCTGCTGGCGCTGGCCGACATGGAACGGCACGAGGCCGGCCACTGGCGACAGCTGGTGATGCAGACGCTGCAGGGGCTGGCGCGCAACCCGCTGATCATCGCCATCGTGGCGGGCTTCCTGGTGTCGGCGCTCGGCATTCCCATGCCGTCGCCGGTCTCGCGCACCGTCACGCTGTTCGCGCAGGCCAGCAGTGCGCTCTCGCTGTTCGTGATCGGCGGCAGCCTGGTGGGCCTGAAGCTGCAGGGCCTGCGCACGGCGGTGGCGCAGATTGGCGTGGGCAAGCTGGTGCTGCACCCGCTGTGCCTGCTGGCGGTGATGACCTGGCTGGTGCCGATCGGCGATCCGCAGCTGAAGGTGGCGCTGCTGCTGACCGGCGCCCTGCCGACGATGGGCATCTACGCCATCCTGGCCCAGCGCCACGGTCACGAGGGCCTGGCCTCGGCGGCGCTGCTGGTGGGCACACTGGCCTCGTTCTTCACGCTCAGCGGCCTGCTCTGGCTGCTGCGCCACAGCGCTGGCTGGCTGGGCTGACCAACCACCTGTTCAGAGTCCCAGCTCGGCGCGCACCTGGGTGATGAGGTCCAGCGTCGCGCGCTGCGTCAGCGTGGCCGGGCGCTGCGAACTGGTGGCCAGGCTCACGCGAGTGCGCAGCCGCGGTTCGGTCGGTCGCATGCGGTAGGCCGAAGGCCGGATCGAAGAAATCACGGCCTGGCGCGAAAGCAGGGCCGCGCCCGCGCCATCGGCCACCAGGTCGAGGATGGCCGAGACGCCGTCGATCTCCAGCGCCACAGTGGGCCGCAGGCCGATGGCGGCCATCTCGGCCTCCACATGCATGCGCAGCGCGTTGGGCCGGCTCGGGATCACCAGCGGCAGCGCGGCCACTTCGGCCAGCGGCACGGGTGGTGGTGGCGGTTCTTCCGCCAGGCCAGGCGGGCGCGGCTGCACCAGCAGCAGCTCTTCCTCCATCAGCGGCGTGATCTCGATGTCGGGCGCCGGCGCGGCGTTGTAGAGCACGGCGATGTCCAGCCGGCCGGTGTGCAGCCATTCCTGCATGGTGGCCGACAGACCCTCGCTGATCGACAGGCTGGCCTCGGGCAGCTGGGCCCGGAAGGCGCGCGTCAGAGGCACCGTCATCACGCGCGCCAGGCTGGGCGGCAGGCCGATGGCCACGCGCCCGGCCAGCGCACCGCGCACCCGGCCCAGCTCTTCGCGCGCGCGCTCCACCTGGTGCAGGATGCCGCGGCCGTGCTCCAGCAGCAGCTTGCCGGCGTCGGTGGGCGTGGCTCCGCGGCCGTTGCGGATCAGCAGGTTCTGACGGAGTTCGACCTCCAGCAGGCGCACCTGGCGAGAGAGGGCGGGCTGGGCCACGTCCAGCGCCAGTGCGGCCTTGGTGAAGCTGCCCAGCTCGGCGACGCGCACGAAATATTCGAGTTGTTTGAGGTCCATCTCTGATCCGGAATAACGCTGCTCAAGATATGCATTTTCGCTCTATCTGGTAGCGGGGCGCGGTGCTGGTTGACCATGGGCCGTCCGCCCAGAATGTCGGCTGAACCACAAGGAGACCCGCGCATGAGCCTGCAGAAGCCCCTCATCATCGATTGCCACGGCCACTACACCACGGCCCCCAAGGCGCTGGAGAACTGGCGCAACCAGCAGATCGCCGGCATCAAGGACCCGGCCGCGATGCCCAAGGTCAGTGACCTCAAGATCAGCGACGACGAGCTGCGCGAGTCCATCGAGACCAACCAGCTCAGGCTAATGAAGGAGCGCGGCTCGGACATCACCATCTTCAGCCCGCGCGCCAGCTTCATGGCCCACCACATCGGCGACTTCAATGTGTCGTCCACCTGGGCCGCGATCTGCAACGAGCTCTGCTACCGCGTCAGCCAGCTGTTCCCCGACCACTTCGTGCCGGCCGCCATGCTGCCGCAGTCGCCCGGTGTGGACCCGGCCACCTGCATCCCCGAGCTGGTCAAGTGCGTGGAGCAGTACGGCAACGTCGGCCTGAACCTCAACCCCGATCCGTCGGGCGGCCACTGGACCAGCCCGCCGCTGACCGACAAGGCCTGGTACCCCATCTACGAGAAGATGGTTGAGTACGACATCCCCGCGATGATCCATGTCTCGACGTCCTGCAACGCCTGCTTCCACACGACGGGCGCGCACTACCTGAACGCCGACACCACGGCCTTCATGCAGCTGATCCAGGGCGACCTGTTCAAGGACTTCCCGACGCTCAAGTTCATCGTCCCGCACGGCGGCGGTGCGGTGCCTTACCACTGGGGCCGCTTCCGTGGCCTGGCGCAGGAGATGAAGAAGCCCCTGCTGAAGGACCACCTGCTGAACAACGTGTTCTTCGACACCTGCGTCTACCACCAGCCGGGCATCGACCTGCTGACCAAGGTGATCCCTGTGGGCAACATCCTGTTCGCCTCCGAAATGATTGGCGCGGTGCGTGGCATCGACCCCGAGACCGGCAACTACTACGACGACACCAAGCGCTACGTGCAGGCCACCGGCAACCTGAGCGATGAGCAGCGCTACCAGGTCTACGAAGGCAACGCGCGCCGCGTGTTCCCGCGCCTGGACGCCCGCCTGAAGGCGCAAGGCAAGTAATCCATCACAGAACCCGAGGAGAAAAGAACATGTACGAACTGGGCGTTGTCTACCGCAACATCAACCGCGCCGACCGCGCAGCCGCCGACGGCCTGGCCGCGCTGGGCTCGGCCACGGTGCACGAAGCCATGGGCCGCGTCGGCCTGCTCAAGCCCTACATGCGGCCGATCCAGACCGGCGTGCAGGTCAGCGGCACGGCCGTGACCGTGCTGCTGCACCCCGGCGACAACTGGATGCTGCACGTGGCGGCCGAACAGATCCAGCCGGGCGACATCGTGGTCGCGGCCATCACGGCCGAGTGCACCGACGGCTACTTCGGCGACCTGCTGGCCACCAGCTTCCAGGCCCGTGGCGCCCGCGCGCTCGTCATCGACGCCGGCGTGCGCGACGTGAAGACGCTCAACGAGATGAACTTTCCGGTCTGGAGCAAGTGCATCTCCAGCAAGGGCTGCATCAAGGAAACCATCGGCTCGGTGAACATCCCCGTGGTCTGCGCCGGCATGCTGGTGACCCCGGGCGACGTGATCGTGGCCGACGACGACGGCGTGGTCTGCGTGCCCGCCGCCCGCGCGGTCGAAACCCTGGCCGCCGCGCAGAAGCGCGAGAGCTTCGAAGGCGAGAAGCGCGACAAGCTGGCCAGCGGCGTGCTGGGCCTGGACATGTACAAGATGCGCGAACCGCTGGCTGCCAAGGGCCTGCGCTATATCGACTGAGGAGACGCCATGAGCAAACCCACCTCCGGTGACTTCACCAAAACCGCTGGCTGGCTCGACTGGTACACCGGTCCGTCCAAGCCGAAGTTCCAGCTGCCCGCTGGCGCCGTTGACGCGCACTGCCACGTGTTCGGCCCCGGCGCCGAGTTCCCCTACGCCCCCGAGCGCAAGTACACCCCCTGCGACGCCAGCAAGCACGAGCTGTACGCGCTGCGCGACCACCTGGGCTTTGCCCGCAACGTGATCGTGCAGGCCACCTGCCACGGCGCGGACAACCGCGCCATGGTGGACGCCTGCGTGTCCAGCGGCGGCAAGGCGCGTGGCGTGGCCACGGTCAAGCGTTCGGTGACGGACGAAGAACTGCAGCAGCTGCACGCCGCCGGCGTGCGCGGCGTGCGCTTCAACTTCGTCAAGCGCCTGGTCGACTTCACGCCCAAGGACGAGCTGATGGAGATCGCCGGCCGCATCAGCAAGCTGGGCTGGCACGTGGTCATCTACTTCGAGGCGGTGGACCTGCCCGAGTTGTGGGACTTCTTCACCGCGCTGCCCACCACCGTGGTGGTGGACCACATGGGCCGTCCCGACGTGAGCAAGCCCATCGACGGCCCCGAGTTCGAACTGTTCCTGAAGTTCATGCGCGAACATCAGAACGTGTGGAGCAAGGTCAGCTGCCCCGAGCGCCTGTCGGTCACCGGACCCAAGGCCTTGAACGGTGAGCAGGCCGCCTACCAGGACGTGGTGCCGTTTGCGCGCAAGGTGGTCGAGGAGTTCCCCGACCGCGTGCTCTGGGGCACCGACTGGCCGCATCCGAACCTGAAAGACCACATGCCCGACGACGGCCTGCTGGTGGACTTCATCCCGCAGATTGCGCCGACGGCCGAGCTGCAGCAGAAGTTGCTCGTGACGAACCCGATGCGTCTTTACTGGCCTGAGGAGGTCTGACATGGCACTCGACAAACCCTACAAGGACGTGCCCGGCACGATCATCTTCGACGCCGAACAAAGCCGCAAAGGCTACTGGCTCAACCAGTTCTGCATGAGCCTGATGAAGGCCGAGAACCGCGAGAAGTTCAAGGCCGACGAGCGCGCCTACCTCGACCAGTGGCCGATGACGGAAGAGCAGAAGCAGGCCGTGCTGGCGCGCGACCTCAACTGGTGCATGCGCACGGGCGGCAACATCTACTTCCTGGCCAAGATCGGCGCCACCGACGGCAAGAGCTTCCAGCAGATGGCGGGCTCCATGACCGGCATGACCGAAGAGGAATACCGCGCCATGATGCTGGCCGGCGGCCGCTCGGCAGAGGGCAACCGCTACCTCGGCGAGGACGGCGACGCACAACCCCACCGGCAACCCCAGGGTGCGGCCGGCAAGAACAAAGGAGCCTGAGCATGGCCAAGATCACCGCATCCGTCTTCACCTCGCACGTGCCCGCCATCGGCGCGGCCATGGACCTGGGCAAGACCCAGGAGGACTACTGGAAGCCGCTGTTCGCGGGGTACGAGTATTCCAAGCAGTGGATGAAGGACAACAAGCCCGACGTCATCTTCCTCGTCTACAACGACCACGCCACGGCCTTCAGCCTGGAGATGATCCCCACCTTCGCCATCGGCACCGCGGCCGAGTTCCAGCCGGCCGACGAAGGCTGGGGCCCGCGCCCGGTGCCCAAGGTCATCGGCCACCCGGACCTGGCCTCGCACATCGCGCAGTCGGTCATCCAGCAGGACTTCGACCTCACCATCGTCAACAAGATGGACGTGGACCACGGCCTGACCGTGCCGCTGTCGCTGATGTGCGGCGAGCTCGACCCCAAAAAAGACGCCTGGCCCTGCCCGGTGATCCCGTTCGCGGTCAACGTGGTGCAGTACCCGGTGCCTTCGGGCAAGCGCTGCTTCGCGCTGGGCCAGGCCATCCGCAAGGCGGTCGAGAGCTTTGACGAGGACCTGAACGTGCACATCTGGGGCACGGGCGGCATGAGCCACCAGCTGCAGGGCGCGCGCGCCGGTCTGATCAACCGCGAGTGGGACAACAACTGGCTCGATCTGATGATCAACGACCCGGTGGCCTGCGCCAACGTGCCGCACATCGACTACGTGCGCGAGGCCGGCAGCGAGGGCATCGAACTCGTGATGTGGCTGATCGCCCGCGGCGCCATGTCCGATGTGGTCGACGGCAAGGTCGTCGGCCCGGCGCCCACCGTGAAGCACCGCTTCTACCATGTGCCCGCGTCCAACACGGCCGTCGGTCACGCGATTCTTGAGAATGCATAACCCGAGGAACACACCATGACCATCAAAGTCGCACTCGCCGGCGCCGGCGCATTCGGCATCAAGCACCTGGACGGCATCAAGAACATCGACGGTGTCGAAGTCGTGTCGCTGATCAGCCGCGACCTGGAGAAGACCAAGGCAGTCGCCGACCAGTACGGCATCAAGCACATCACCACCAGGCTCGAAGACAGCCTGGCACTCAAGGAAGTCGACGCCGTCATCCTCTGCACGCCCACGCAGATGCACGCCGAGCAGACCCTGGCCTGCCTGAAAGCCGGCAAGCACGTGCAGGTGGAAATTCCGCTGGCCGACAGCCTCAAGGGCGCCGAAGAGGTGGTGGCGCTGCAGAAGCAGACCGGGCTGGTGGCCATGTGCGGCCACACCCGCCGCTTCAACCCCAGCCACCAGTACGTGCACAACAAGATCCAGGCCGGCGAATTCAACATCCAGCAGATGGATGTGCAGACCTATTTCTTCCGCCGCACCAACACCAATGCCCTGGGCCAGGCCCGCAGCTGGACCGACCACCTGCTGTGGCACCACGCCGCCCACACCGTGGACCTGTTCGCCTACCAGTGCAACAGCCCCATCGTGCAGGCCAACGCCATCCAGGGCCCGATCCATCCCACGCTGGGCATCGCCATGGACATGAGCATCCAGCTCAAGGCCGCCAACGGCGCCATCTGCACGCTCTCGCTGTCCTTCAACAACGACGGCCCGCTGGGCACCTTCTTCCGCTACATCGGCGACACCGCGACCTACATCGCGCGCTACGACGACCTGTTCACCGGCAAGGAAGAAAAGATCGACGTGTCCCAGGTGGCTGTGTCCATGAACGGCATCGAGCTGCAGGACCGCGAGTTCTTCGCGGCGATCAAGGAAGGCCGCGAGCCCAACTCCAGCGTCGCCAAGGTGTTCAACTGCTACCAGGTGCTGCACCAGCTGGAACAACAGCTGGGCGCCTGATCCTCGAGGGCGGGGGCGGCGATATCCTTTGCGGATGAACTGGAAAACGCTCGCCTTCGCCGCCCTGATCGGCTTCGGTCTCTGGCAGCACCTGCAGACCCGGCCGGTGAGTACCGGCCCGGGCGTGCTCGCCGCCGCGGAACCGCGGCAGGGCGACACCACGTCGGACGCCTTTGCCTTCAAGGGCCACACCCTGCAGCCGCTGCAGGACTTCACGATCGAAGCCCGCGTGCTCGCCAGCGAGACCTACCGCAGCGACCGCGAGTCCGCGCTCTCGCCGGTCGACCTCGTGCTGGGCTGGGGGCCGATGTCGGACAGCGCGGTGCTCGACCAGGTGAAGATCAGCCAGTCCGGCCGCTTCTACTACTGGCGCGTCGAGCAGTTCCCGATCCCGCGGCAGGACATCGAGCAGTCCAGCGCCAACATGCACATGATTCCCGCCGACGTCACCATCGAGCGCCGCCTCAAGGACGTGCGGCCCGGTCAGACCGTGCGCATCGCCGGCTGGCTGGTCGAGGCGCGCGGCAGTGATGGCTGGCGCTGGCGCAGTTCGCTCACCCGCAACGACACCGGCGCCGGCGCCTGCGAAGTCATCTTCGTGCGCGACCTGCAGGTGCTCTGATTTCTTCCCAATCCGAAAGCCCTCCCATGCAACAGCGACAACTCGGTTCCTTCAGTGTCAGCGCCATCGGCCTGGGCTGCATGAACATCTGCCACGCCTACGGCGCACCGGTTTCAGAGCAGCAGGCCGAGCGCGTGCTGCTGGCCGCGCTGGACGCCGGCGTGACGCACTTCGACACCGCGGCGCTCTACGGTTTCGGCGCCAGCGAGACGCTGGTGGGCAGGTTCCTGTCGCAGCACCGCTCGAAGTTCACGCTCGCCAGCAAGTGCGGCATGACCGGGGTGCCCAACGAGCAGGGCGTGAAGGTGCGCGTGATCGACGGCCGGCCCGAGACCATCAAGGCCACCTGCGAAGAAGCGCTGCGCCGCTTGCAGACGGACGTGATCGACCTCTACTACCTGCACCGCTGGGACAAGAAGGTGCCCATCGAAGACAGCGTGGGCGCGCTGGCCGACCTGGTGCACGCGGGCAAGATCCGCAGCATCGGCCTTTCCGAAGTCTCGGCCACCACCTTGCGCAAGGCGCACGCGGTGCACCCCATCGCGGCGCTGCAGACCGAGTATTCGCTGTGGTCGCGCAACCCCGAGATCGCGGTGCTGCAGGCCTGCCGCGAGCTGGGCGTGAGCTTCGTCGCCTTCAGCCCGGTGGCGCGCGGCTTCCTCTGCGGCCCGATGGACGTGAGCGCATTCGACGCCAAGGACATCCGCCGCAGCATGCCGCGCTTCTCGCCCGAGAACTACGCGAAGAACCAGGCCCTGCTGCCGGCCTACAACGCCATCGCGGCCGAAGTCGGCTGCACGCCCTCGCAGCTGGCGATCGCCTGGCTGCTGCACCAGGGCCAAGACATTCTGCCCATCCCCGGCACGACCAGCGTGGAGCACCTGATGGACGACATCGGTGCGGCGGCGGTGAGTCTGTCGGCCGACGTGATCGCGCGCTTGAACGCGCTGATCAACCAGCACACCGTGCACGGCGACCGCTACAACGCGCAGGCCAACAGCGAGGTCGATACCGAGGTGTTCTGACCCGCAGGGTGTCAGCCCGTGGCGCCGCGGGCCGCACAACGGCGCACGAAGTCCGCCAGCGGTTCGCTCACGCTGGTGTCGCTGGTGCCGAAGCTGAAGCTGCCCGAGAAATGGTTGTGCTCGCGCACGCAACGCAGCTCGGGCGTGAAGCCGTGGCGCGAGACCAGGCACGCGAACAGTTCGCCGGCCTGCACCTGCATCGTCAGCAGGTCGCGCTCGGCAAAGCTGATCCAGAGCGGGAAGGGCGCGGCATCGACCTGGTCGACGGTGCTCGCCGCGTCGATCACCGCGGGATCGGTGCCGAAGTAGGCGTCGTTGCGCGGATCGGGTGTGGGCACGCCCAGCGCCGCCCGCGAGAGCGTCTCCATGCGGGCGTTGTAGGGCCCTGAGAACAGCGCCGCGCCGGCTATGTGCCAGCCCGCAGGCTGGAAGCGCCGCATCAGCGTGGCCGCCGCCACATGGGCAGCACCGGCCGATTCGCCCGTCAGCACGATGCGCCGCGCGTCGCCGCCGAAGCGCTCGGCCCCGGTCTGCAGCCAGCGCCACACCGCCACCACGTCTTCCGCGCCGCTGGGCCAGCGGCTCTCGGGCGCGAGGCGGTAGTTGGGCAGCACGGTGACAAAGCCCTCGCGCGCACCCCAGAGACCCAGGTTGGCGCGGGCCCGCTTGTCGCCGCGGATGAAGCCGCCGCCGTGCAGCCACACCAGCACCGGCGCGGCGCCCGACGCGTTCTGCGGCGCGTACACATCCAGGCGGTGGCGTTCGTGCGGGCCATAGGCCAGGTCGGCGTGCACCGCCACGCCGTCGCGCGGCTGGGCCGCGAGCAGCGGTTCGTACAGCGCCTGCACCTCGGGCAGGTTGAAGCCGTTGCCCAGGGCGCGCAGGCGCTCGGCGAGGGCGTTGTTCATGCCGGTTCCTTGTGGAAGCGCCCGTCTTTCATGATGGCCTTGAGCGCGTGCCGGTTCTGCAGGATCGCCACGTCCGCCGTCGGATCGCCTTCGACCAGCAGCAGGTCGGCGAGGTAGCCGGGCAGGACCCGGCCCAGCTCATGGCCCTGGCCCATGATCTCCCCGCCCAGGGCGGTGGCTGCGTGCAGGGCTTCGGCCGGGGTGTAGCCGAAGTGGCGCACCCACAGTTCCAGGTCCCAGGCGTTGCGGCCGTTGGGGTTGAACGGGAATCCGTAGTCGCCGCCAGGCAGCAGGCGCACGCCGCGCTTGCGCAGCTCCGGAACCAGCGTCTTCTGCCGGGCCAGCACCTCGGCCGCATCCTGCTTCATGTGCGTCATGTCGAAGTGGGGCGGCGGGGTGGCGTCCACCGTGGCCTGGATGATGCCGATGCTCGGCGCCACAAACACCTGTTCGCGGGCGGCCTCCAGCAGGTCCAGCGCCTCGTCGTCCGCATAGGTGCAGTGGTAGAGCACGCGGAAGCCGGCCTTCACCCCCAGCTTGACGGCCGCGGCGGCGTGGGCATGGCCGGTGAGCCACAGGCCGTGCTCGCGGGCGGCTTCGCCGGCGGCCATCAGCTCCTCTTCGGTGTAGAGCAGTTGCTGGCTGGCTCCGGGCTTGAGCGCGCTTTCCCCGGAGATCAGGAACTTCACCGCCTGGGCACCGATGTCTTTGCAGCCCCGCACAAACGCGGCCACGTTCGCCGGGCCGGCGCCGTGCTCGTCGACCTTGCCGGGGTCGAGGGCGCCGTCGTTGGGCGGCTCCCGTTCGAGGGATGAGGCCACCAGGCGCGGTCCCGGCATGCCGCCCGAGTCGATCATCGCCTTGAGGGCTGGTTCGATGCGCTTGCCCAGTGCGCCGGCCGAGTAGGCGCTGGTGAAGCCGTGGTCGAGCAGGATGCGCGCGTTCCGCGCGGCGGTGAGCGTGAGCTCTTCGGGCGGCAGGCTCATGCCGGGCACGAACTGCTCCACGCTGGACGGCCAGGTGAGGTGGGCGTGGGCCTCGGTGAGGCCGGGCATCAGCACGCCCGAGCCGCCGTCGATGACGCGGGCGTTCTCGTGCGAGACGTGCTCCCCGTCGCGTGCGACGGCAGTGATGCGGTTGGCTTCCACGCGCACCTCGCCGGCAAACGGCGGGGCGACGCTGCCGTCGAAGATGCGGACCTTGGTGAAGACGATGGGTGTTTCAGCGGTGGTGCTCATGTCGGGGTCATTGGGTTGGGGCACGGGCTTCCGTTGCGCGGGTGCTCAGCGCGCCTGCCACCGGGCGATCAGCGCCGACAGGCTGTCGGCGTCGGCCGCCGCGCCGTAGGTGTAGTGGTCGGGCCGCACGATGGCGGCGTGGACGCCGTGGCGCGACATCCACGCCGCCACCACGCCCTCGGCTTCCGGCGTCCGGCCCAGGTCCACCAGCGTCAGGCCGGGCACGTCGTCCAGCGGCAGCGTGCCATCGCCCACCAGGCGCCAGCCACGACCGGCGCGCTCGTCCATCAGCTCGCCAACACCGTCGGCGGTCGCCATGCGGGGTTGCGGAAACAGCGTGCCCGCACCGGGCGTGTGGGTGACGAGTCCACCCACCAGCGGGGGCAGGATGTCCTGCCGCGGCGTGTCCCTGACCACACCGCCGCACTCGGCCAGCAGGCGCGCGTCGCGCTCGCGGGCCTTGGTCTCGTCGCGTTCGCAGATCACGGCGCCCACCCCTTTGATGCGGCTGGTGAGCTCGCGCACATGGGCCTTGCGCTCGGTGCCATAGCTGTCGAGCAGTCGCTCGGCCGCTTCGCCCTGCACCTGGCCCGATAGCACCGCCGCCAGCTTCCAGCCCAGGTTGGCCACATCGCGCACGCCCTGGCACATGCCCTGTCCCAGAAACGGCGGCTGCATGTGCGCCGCATCGCCGGCCAGGAACACGCGGCCCACGCGCCAGCGTTCGGCCACCAGCGCATGGAAGCGGTAGCTGGACTGGCGCCACAGCGTGCCGTCCTCCGGGCCGAGCCAGCGCGCGAGCAGCTGCCAGGTGCCTTCCGGCGTCGAGGCCTCTTTCGGGTCTTCGCCCGGTTGGAGGCTGATCTCCCAGCGGCGGTGGTTGCCAGGGCCGATCACCAGAGAGCAGGGCCGCTGGGGCTCGCAGTACTGCACGCTGGTGACCGGCAGCTTGGCCAGCCCGCGCTCGTTGACCATCACGTCGACCACCAGCCACGGTTCGTCGAAGCCCAGATCCTCCAGCGCCACGCCCAGCTGGGCCCGCAGACCGCTGCTGCCACCGTCGGCGGCCAGGGCCCAGCGCGCGCGCACCGGGCGCCCGGCCACGGTGAGCGTCACGCCGTCGGCGTTCTGCGTCAGGCCGGTGCACTCCACGCCCAGTTCGACTGTGACGTTCGGCAGGCGGGCCACGCGTTCGCGCAGGATGCGTTCCACCGGCGGCTGGGTGAACACGATGGAGGGCGTGTAGCCCTGTGGGTACGGCGGATCGACCATGGTCATGCGGCGAATCGGCTGGCCGTCCACCCCGTAGTAGACCGAGGGGGTGAAGGGCTCGCAGTGCCGCTGCACTGCGTCCACCACACCCAGTTGCTGGAACACCCGCATGACCTCGTGGTCCAGCGCAATCGCGCGCGGGATCTCGTAGACGTCCTGCAGCCGGTCGCACACGTACACCGAGTGGCCCGCCTGGCCCAGCAGGGCCGCGGCCACCGCGCCGGCCGGCCCGTAGCCGACGATGGCCAGGTCGTAGACAGGCGCTTCGCTCATCAAGCCTCCGCCACGATCGGGTTGCTCAGCACGCCGATGCTTTCGATCTCGATCTCGATGGTGTCGCCCGCCTTCATCCACACCGGTGGCGTGCGCGCCTGGCCGACACCGGCGGGGGTGCCCATGATGAGGGCGTCGCCCGGCTCCAGCGTCATGCACTCCGAGAGCAGCGCGATGGTCTCCGCGACCGAGAAGATCATGTCGTCGGTGTTGGCGTCCTGCATGACCTGGCCGTTCAGCCGGCTCTGCAGGCGCAGGCCGGTGGCGCCGGGCGCCAGTTCGTCGGCCGTGACCAGCACCGGACCGAAGCCGCCGGTGCCGTCGAAGTTCTTCCCGATGGTCCATTGCGGCGTGCGCTTCTGGTAGTCGCGCACCGACATGTCGTTGAAGCAGGTGTAGCCGAACACGTAGTGCAGGGCGTCGGCCTGGCTCACGTGCCGGGGCACCCGCCGGCCGATCACCACCGCCAGTTCGGCTTCGTAGTCGAAGCGGCTCGACACCTTGGGCAGCACGCCCGGCTGGCCATGGCCGACGAGCGAGCTTTTGCCGCGGTAGAAGAACCAGGGGTAGTCGGGCTTTTCGCGACCCCCTTCCTTGGCGTGGTCGAAGTAGTTCAGGCCCAGGCAGATGGTCTTGCCGGGTTCGGGCACCAGCGGGGCGAACGACAGGCCGGCCAGCGGCAGGCGCGGGGCGTTCGAGGCGATGGCGGCGCGACCGGCGGCCACCAGGTCGCGACCGGCTTCGAGTTCGGTGCGCAGATCGGCGGCGATGTCGATCGCGGCATCGCCGTCCACGACGGCCAGGCGGGGGCGACCCTGTTGCAGGTAGGTGGTGAAACGCATGGGAAAAGTCCTCAGAGGTGGGAAGCAAAAACAACGGCGCGCTGCGCCGTCTTCAGGCGCGCGCTGGGCGGGGCGGAGATGCCCCACTGGTCCACACGGCCAGGTTGCCAGGTCCAGTCCGACGGCTGACCGGGCCGGTAGGTGTGGTCGATCTGTTCGACCTCGGCGGTGTATTCGATGACGATGCCGAACGGATCGAGGAAGTAGTTGAAGGCGTTGTCGCCCGGACCGTGCCGGCCCGGCCCCCATTCGATGGCGTGGCCGGCGTCCTTCATGCGGCCGCCACCGCGCATCACCGCGTCCAGCGACGGCATCAGGAAGGCGACATGGTTGAGGGCGTCGTTGTCGCTGTCGCCCAGCGCGATGCTGTGGTGGTCCGCATCGCAGTTCATGAAGGCCATGATCCGGGTGCGGTCGGCCAGCACGAAGCCGAGCGCCTGTTCCAGGAAGGCCTGGGTGGCCGCTACATCGTGGCTGTTGAGCACGGCATGGGCCAGGCGCTGCGGCTGGTCGGCGGGCGTGGGTTCGGTGGGCGTGCGCAGCGTGTCGCCGTGCACCACCTCGTAGCGGCGGCCATGGCCGTCGCGCACGATCAGGCGCCGGCCGCCGGCCGGGTCGGTTGCGGGGGCCTCATCGTGTTCCACCTGCCCGCCCGCCTGGAGCGTGGCGGCCGCGATGGCTTGCAGGGCCTCGGCGCTGCGCGCGCGCAGGGTGACCTGTCTCAGCTGGGGTTCACCGGCTTGCTGGTGGAGCGCCAGCAGGTGGTGGTCGATGCCGCTGCCGCGCAGGTAGAGCACACCGTCGCCGCGTCCGGCCACCTCCAGCTGCCACACCTGGGTGTAGAAGGTTTCGGCAGCGCTCAGGTCGGGCACCGTCAGCGCCACGCTGCGCAGCGACTGGATCCAGGGCGATTTCATGAAGATTCCTTTGACAGGGTGAGGGGCCGGCCGAGGAAACGCTGCGCGTTCCCGAAGGCCAGCGCCTCGCGCGTGGCGGTGTCCAGGCCGGCCTCGGTCAGGCGGTCCAGTGGCCGGGGTTCGTGGAAGTTGAAGGGGTGGTCGGTGCCCAGCATCAGCGACCGGGCGCCGAAGCTGTGCAGCAGATGGCGCAGGGTGGGGGCGTCGAATACCAGGGTGTCGTAGAACAGCCGGGCCGCCTGTGCCCGTGGCGATTCGGGGATGGACTCGCGCAGCGCCGGGAACACCTCCCAGCCCTGCTGCAGACGGGGCAGCAGGGCAGCAAGCGTGCCCCCGCCGTGGCTGAACGCCAGGCGCAGGTCCGGCAGGCGCTGCAGCAGCCCGCCGGTGATCACGGAAGCCGCGGCCAGGCCCACGTCGCCAGGGTAGGCCAGGACCTGCTGCAGCGGGGCCGGGCCGATCAGACGGTCCATGCCCGTCGGCTTGAGTGCGTGCACGAAGACCGGCACATCCAGCGCGACACAGGCGGCAAAGAAGGGGTCGAAACGGGCGTCGCCCACGGGCACGCCGTTGACGTTGCTGCCGATCTCCACCCCCACCAGCCCGAGAGCCTCCACCGCATGGCGGAGTTCAGCGATTGCCGCGTCCACGTCCTGCAGCGGCACCGCGGCCAGGCCCAGCAGACGACCGCCCGAGTCGGCACAGATCGCCGCCGTCTGCTCGTTGAGGAAGCGGATCAGGCCCTGTGCGTCGCCCAGATCCAGCCAGTAGCTCAGCAGCTCGGGCATGGGCGAGACCACCTGCATGGCCAGCTCCATGCGGCCCATGTCGGCCAGTCGGCGGGGCGCCGACCAGCAGCGCTCGTCCACCGTGCGGTAGTGCCGGCCATTCACCAGCACGTGGCGGTGGCACATGCCACGGGCGTCGGGCGCCTCGCCCGTGCTCGGCCAGGGCGAGGGCACGGTGCGACCCAGGTAGGCCGGGAAGCTGGCGGGCACGATGTGCGCGTGCACATCGATGCCGCAGCCACAGGGGTGCAGCGAGGCCACGTGGCTCATTCAGGCTGGATGCCCAGTGTCTTCACCAGGCCGGCCCAGCGCTCGCGCTCGGCGCGCAGGAAGGCCTCGAACTCGGTCACGGTCATCGACGCCTCGACCTGGGAGCCCAGGGACTGCATGCGCTGCGCCACCTCGGGCTGTCGCAACACGGTTTCCAGGTCGCGGTTGACGCGGGCCACCACCTCGGGCGGCGTGCCGGCCGGTGCGAACAGGCCGTTCCAGCCGGTGTACTCGAAACCGGCAAAGGTCTCGGCCAGCGCAGGCACGTCGGGCATATCCACCTGACGTTTCGCCGTGCTCACCGCCAGCGGCCGGACCTGTCCGGACTTGATGAACGGCGTCAGCGCTGCGTCGGGCAGGCACACCAGTTGCACCCGGCCAGCGATCACATCCTGCAGCGCATCGGCCGACTTTGTGTAGGGCACATGGTTGAACTTCGCGCCCGCCATGTGGGCCACGCTGTCGGCCAGCATGCCCGAGAAGGTCTTGGGCCCTTCGGTGGCGATGGTCAGTGTGCCGGGCTGGGCCTTGGCCATGGCCAGCACCTCGCCCAGGGTGCGGGCACCGAGTGCCGGGCTGGCGGCGATGACGAACGGGCTGCGGCCCACCAGTCGCACCGGCACGAAGTCCTTCACCGGGTCGTAGGGCAGCGACTTGAAGGTGTACAGGTTGGTCACCATGGCCGCCGTGGTGGCGTAATAGAAGCTGTAGCCGTCGGGCGCGGAGCGCGCGGCGGCCTGCGCACCGATCACGTTTTGGCCGCCGGCCCGGTTCTCGATCACCAGCGACTGGCCCCACAGCTTGCCCAGTTGTTCGGCCAGGTAGCGGGCCAGCACATCAGGCCCGGCGCCTGCGGGTTGCGAAAGGATCCATCGCACCGGGCGCTGGGGCCAGGTGGTCTGTGCCCAGACCCGTGAGAAGGGAGCGCTCATGGCCAGAACGGCCAGGGCGCGAATCGTGTCGCGACGCAGCATGGTTGTCTCCTGTAGTTGTGCTTGCAGGCGGCATGCTATGCAGCGACCCTCTATGTGTACAGGCGATGACGTGGATACATAAAATCCACGCGATGAATATTCGTTCGGTCGACCTGAATCTGCTCGTGGTGTTCGACGCCATGGCCCGCCAGCGCAGCGTGAGCCGTGCGGCGGAGTCGCTGGGCCTTAGCCAGCCGGCCACCAGCGCGGCGCTGGCGCGGCTGCGGGTGCTGTTCGACGACACCCTGTTCGTGCGCACCGGCGCGGGCATGGAGCCGACGCCGCGCGCACAGGAACTGGCCCCGCTGGTGCACCGGGTGGTGGAGACGATCGGCAGCCAGATCCTGCAGCGCGCCGGCTTTGACCCGGCGCGTTCGAACCGGCGTTTCACCGTGCTCACCCCCGACATCGGCGAAGTGACCTTCCTGCCGCGCGTGCTGGCCCAGCTGCGCCAGCAGGCGCCCCAGGTGCGCCTCTATGCCATGGCCAAGCCGCGCGAGACCGCGGCGCAGGTGCTGGAGGCCGGAGAGGCGGACCTGGCCCTGGGTTTTTTTCCGGACCTGCAGAAGGCGGGCTTCTACCAGCAGCAGCTCTTCAAGACCTCCTACGACTGCATCTGCTGTGCGCGCAACACGGCGGTGGGGCGCAGCCTCACCCTGCGCCAGTTCCTGGCGGCCCGCCATGTCGTCGTGCGGCCGGATGGGCGCGAGCACCAGATCGACCGGTTTCTGGTCGACCGCGGCTACCACCGCGAGGTGCTGCTGGAGCTCTCACACTTCATGAGTCTGATCGAGCTGTTGCCAGGCTCGGACCTGATCGCCACCGTGCCGCAGGACATTGCGGTGGCCGTGGCGCGCCATGTGCCCGTGCGAAAGATCGCGCTGCCGTTCAGGCCACCGCAGATCCAGGTCCAGCAGTACTGGCACCGGCGCCAGCAGGACGACCCCGCCAACCGCTGGCTGCGCCAGCTGTTCCACAGCGTGAACCGGCGCGACGGCGCGTCGCGGGCCTGAGCGGATCAGGCGTTCAGCGCACGCGCACGCCCTGGGCCACCAGGGCCCGGTAGGCCGATGGCGCATTGCCGGTGCTGCGCTGGAAGAACTTGCTGAAATAGGCCGGGTCGTCGTAGCCCAGTTGCTGCGCCACCTCGGCCACGCTCTGGGAGGTGTAGGCCAGCAGGCGGCGGGCTTCGAGCATGCGGCGCTCGTTGAGCAGGTCCAGCGCCGACTGCCCGAGCACCGCGCGGCAGCTGCGGCTGAGGTGGTCGGGCGTCACCGACAGCGTCTCGGCATAGAAGCCCAGCGGCTGGTGCTGGCGGTAGTGCTGTTCCACCAGGGCCAGGTAGCGCTGCACCAGCGTGTCTCGCGCGCCTTGCGGGCGCGCCCGGTCAAAGGCCTCGCCATGCCCGCGTACGAACAGCACGGCCAGCAGCGTGGCGCAGGCCAGCAGCGCATGCACGCGCCCCGGGCGCTGCTGCCGGAACTCGGTGGCGATGCGCTGGAACAGGTCCTGGCATTCCTGCGCCTGGGCGCTGTCGAGCGCCGGCAGCACGAACGAGGCCTTCAGTTCGGTGCCGAGGAACTGCGCGTCGGCGAGCAGTTCGCGCAGCGTGCCCGTGGGCACCGTCACCTGATGGCCTTCGGTGTCGCGCGTGTACGCAAAGCCGTGCACCGAACCCGGTGCCAGCATCAGCAGCGCGGGTGCCGACACCTCGAACTCGCGCCCGTCGATGGTGCCGCGCACGCTGCCACGGTGCAGGAACTGGAACTGGTGCAGTCCCTCGTGGCGGTGTGCCGGAATGGTCCAGTCCATCTCCTGGCCGCGCACTGCCACCGATTCGTAGTGCAGGCAGTCGTCGGGTTGGTCGTGGCGGACTTCCTTGAAGGGAACGAGCAGCAGCGGTGCAGGCTTCATCGGTATGGGCGAAAGGAGGTGCCGGAAAAGTACAAGCATGCGCCGAATCGTCCATCGCCGCACCGGGGGAAAACACGCACCATCGCGCTCCACCTGCTGTCCTGTCCGACCATGACCCGAATGCCCGACCCCTCTGTACCTGTCCCCGCACCGACGCGTGCGGCGCCACTGCGACTGACCGGCGCACAGGCGCTGGTGCAGGTGCTGCTGGCCGAAGGCGTCGACACGGTGTTTGGCATCGTGGGGGGCAAGCTCTCGCCGCTGTTCCATGCGCTCAGCCGCGAGCCGCGCATCCGCTTCATCGGGGTGCGCCACGAGGCCGCAGGCCCCATGATGGCCGCCGCCGTGCACGCCGGCACCGGTCGGCTGGCGGTGGCGGTGGGCGAACTCGGCCCGGGCGGCTTGAACCTGGCGTCGGGCCTGGGCGTGGCGCTGAACAACCACCTGCCGCTGCTGGCCATCACCACCAACCAGCACCGCGCCGCGTCCTACCCGCACGTGGGCGTGTTCATGGACCTCGATACGCGCGCCGTCGCCGCACCGCTGACCAAGTGGAATGCGGTGGTGAACGACGCGCGGCGCATGCCCGAACTGGCGCGCCGCGCGATCCGCGAGGCCCTGAGCGGCCGGCCCGGCCCGGTGCACCTGGACATCCCGCAGGACGTGCTGGGCGAGGTGCAGGCGTTTGCCGCCGACGAGTTCGCGCTGCCGCCCGCGCGCTACCGCGTGACCGAACCGCCGCGGCCGAGCGCGCGCTCGGTGGCCGCGGCCGTGGCGCTGCTGCGCGCGGCCCACCGGCCGCTGATCGTGGGCGGTGGCGGCGTGGTGGCGGCGGGCGCGGTGGCCGAGCTGCGCACGCTGGCGCAACAGCTGAACGCGCCCGTGCTGCCGACCCAGATGGCGCTGGGCCTGGTGCCCAGCGACAGCCCGCACTTCATCGGCCACGGCGGCATCATCGCGGGCGATGCGGTGCGCCACGCCTTCGAACGGGCCGATGTGGTGCTCAGCGTGGGCTGCCGCTGGTCGTCGTGGATGTGGGACGAGCGCGGCGCGCTGGCGCGGCGGCACCACCGGGTGATCAACATCAACATCGACCCCTCGGCGCTCGGCCAGGCCGTGATGCACGAGGTGGCCATGCAGGCCGATGCCGGCGAGGCCCTGCGCGACCTGCTGGCGGCGCTTGGGGACGCCCCGCCGCCTGGTGGCGAATGGCTGGCCGAGGTGCGGGCCGTGCGCCGGCGCTACGAACACAAGCTCGCGCTGATGGCGGCCGACACGGAAGAGACCATGCACCCGGCGGCGCTGGCCAAGGCCGTGGCCGACGCGCTGCCGGACGATGCGCTGGCGGTCTACGACGGCGGACACACCACCTTCTGGAGCAACGACTTCACGCCGGTGCGCGAGGTGCGCACCCGCTTTCACGAGCCCGGCATGAGCCACCTGGGTTTCGGCCTGCCGGCGGCGATCGCGCTCAAGAGCCAGTTCCCCCGGCAGCCGGTCTTCAACATCACCGGCGACGGCGCCTTCGGCTTCACCCTCAACGAACTCGACACCGCGCGGCGCCATGGCTTGCCGGTGATCACCATCGTGCACAACAACGCGGCCTGGGGCGTGATCCGCATGGGCCAGAAGGCGGGCATGAATTTCGAGATGGGCACCGCCCTGGAGGACACCGACTACGCCGCCATTGCGCGGGGCTTCGGTTGCCACGGGGAGGTCGTCACACGCGCTGGCGATGTGGCGGCCGCTCTGCAGCGGGCGATCGCGTCGGGCCTGCCCGCCGTGCTCGACTGCCGCACCAAGTTCCTGCCGCACCCTGCGGTGGGTCAGTTTGTCAGCATGAACAAGTACGGCTTCCATTCGCTCTCGCGGGTGGAGATGCCCAAGGAGCAACGCATGAACGAGATCACGATGCTGGTGGGGGGCGAGCGCGTCGCCGCGGCCAGCGGCCAGACCTTTGAACGCCGCAACCCGCTGGACGGCAGCGTGGCCACCCGCGCGCCGGCCGCGAGCACCGCGGACGCCCGGGCCGCGGTGGACGCGGCGGCCGCCGCCTTTGGTGAATGGTCCCGCCTCGGGCCGGGCGCGCGCCGCGCGCTGCTGCTCAAGGCCGCCACGGAGCTGGAGGCGCGGACACCGCGCTTCATCGAGACCATGGCGGCCGAGACCGGTGCAGCGGCGCCCTGGGCTGGCTTCAACGTGCACCTGGCGGCTGGCATGCTGCAGGAAGCGGCGGCCATCACCACCCAGGTCAGTGGCGAGGTGATTCCGTCCGACGTGCCGGGCAGCCTGGCCATGGCGGTGCGCCAGCCGGCCGGTGTGGTGCTGGGCATTGCGCCCTGGAATGCGCCGGTGATCCTGGCGGTGCGGGCCATCGCCACACCGCTGGCCAGTGGCAACACGGTGGTGCTCAAGGGGTCCGAACTGTGCCCGGCCACGCACGGCCTGATCGTCGAGGCACTGCAGGCCGCCGGCCTGCCGCCGGGAGCGGTCAACTTCGTCACCAACGCCCCCGCCGATGCCGCCGAGGTGGTGGAAGCCATGGTGGCCCACCCGGCCGTGCGCCGCGTCAACTTCACCGGTTCCACGCGCGTGGGCCGCCTGCTGGCGGTCACCTGCGCCCAGCACCTGAAGCCGGTGGTGCTGGAGCTGGGCGGCAAGGCTCCGTTCCTGGTGCTCGACGACGCCGATCTGGACGCTGCCGTGGACGGCGCGATCTTCGGCGCCTTCGCCAACTCGGGACAGATCTGCATGTCCACCGAGCGCCTGGTGGTCGACCAGCGGGTGGCCGACACCTTTGTGGCCAAGCTGGCGGCCCGTGCCGTGGGGCTGCCGCTGGGCGATCCGCGCAAGGGGCCGGTGGTGCTGGGTTCGGTGGTGGACATGGGCACGGTCGAGCGCTGCAATGCGCTGATCGACGACGCGCTGGCCAAGGGGGCCACGCTGGTCTGCGGCGGCAAGGCCGAGAACACGCTGATGCCGGCCACCGTGCTCGACCATGTGACCCGCGATATGCGCATCTACCATGAGGAGAGCTTCGGCCCGGTCAAGCCGGTGGTGCGCGTGGCCGGTGTGGAAGCCGCCGTGGCCTGCGCCAACGACAACCCCTACGGCCTGTCGGCGGCTGTGTTCGGCCGCGACGTGGCACGTGCACTGGAGGTCGCGCGGCGCATCGAATCCGGCATCTGCCACGTCAACGGGCCCACGGTGCACGACGAAGCCCAGATGCCGTTCGGCGGCGTCAAGGACTCAGGCCATGGCCGCTTCGGCGGCAAGGCCGGCATCGATGCTTTCACCGAACTGCGCTGGATCACCGTGCAGACCACGCCACGCCACTACCCGTTCTGAACCCAACCCAAAGAGGAGACACACCATGCACCGCAGAACCCTTTTGCGCGCCAGCGCCGCCTTCGGTGGCCTGGCCACCACTGGCTGGGCGGCCCTGGCCCAGAGCAACCCGAACGTGTTCGTGTGGTCCGGTTTTCCAGCCGGCGGGCTGGGCGACCAGGTCACCCGGCCGATGCTGGAGCAGATGCGCGGCAAGTACCCGCAGAACTTCGTCTACGACAGCAAACCCGGCGCCGGCGGGCGCATTGCCGCCGAGTTCGTCAAGCGCTCGGCGCCCGATGGCGGCAATCTGCTGCAGTGCCCCAGCTCCACCATCACGCTGCACCCGCACGTGTTCAAGAAGCTGCCCTACGACACCCTGTCCGACTTCGTGCCCATCGCCAGCCAGTGCTCGTACACGGCGGTGTTCACCGCCGGGCCGGGTCTGCCAGCCGAGATCCGCACCGCCGCCGACTACCTCAAGTGGGCACAGGCCAACGCCGGCCAGGCCAACTACGGCGTACCGGCCATGGGCTCCACGCTGCACCTGGCTGGAGCCCTGCTGGGCAAACAAGCCGGCGTAGACCTGCGCGCCGTGCCCTACAAGGGCGGTGCGCCGTTGCTCAACGACCTGCTGGGTGGGCAGATTCCGGTGAGCTTCAACGTGGTGAGCGAGGTGCTGCCGCACATCCGCGCGGGCAAGCTGCGCGCGCTGGCCGTGACCGCGCCCACGCGCTGGAAAGCCTTGCCCGATGTGCCGACGCTCACCGAGCTGGGCTTCAAGGAAGTGGCGTTTGTCGACTGGCTGGGCTGGTACGGCCCCGCCGGCACACCCGCGGCCAAGGTGGCCGCGCTCAACACCGCCGTGGGGGCGGCGCTGGACACACCGGCCATGGGGGAGGTGCTGGGCAAGCTGGGCCTGGAGGTCATGAAGATGGCACCGGAACCATTCGCGGCGGCGGTGAAAGAGAATCACGCCTTCTGGCAACGGGTGGTCAAGACCACCGGTTTCACCCCGGAGGACTGAATGGCATCGCTCACACTTGAACAGGCCCAGCGCATCATCGCCGGCGCGCTGGCCCGCTCGCGCGAACAGGGCTTCAAACCCATGGGCATCGCCGTGGTGGACGAGAGCGGCAACCTCAAGTCCTTCGTGAGGGAAGACGGCGCCAGCATGTTCCGCTTCGAGATTGCCCAGGCCAAGGCCTGGGGGGCGGTGGGCATGGGGGTGTCCAGCCGGGTGCTGGGCCAGCGGGCTCAGGACAACCCCAACTTCTTCGTCTCACTGGCCGCCACCGCCCAGGGGCGTTTTCTGCCGCAGACGGGCGCGGTGCTGATTCGCGATGGCGCAGGCCGCTTGCTGGGCGCGGTGGGCGCCAGCGGCGGGACCGGGGACGAGGACGAGCTCATCTGCGTCGCCGGGGTCGAGGCGGCCGGGCTGGTCAGCGGCTGAACCGTCCCTCCGCCCGGCGTGGGCCGCCGCTTCAGCCCTGGTTGAAGTGCGCGGGCCGCTTGTCCAGCCGGGCGCGCATGCCCTCGTGTTTGTCGGGGCTGGCGAACGCGGTCTGGAAGGCGTTGCGCTCGTACTCCAGCCCGGCCGACAGCGGTGTTTCCATCGCCATCAGCACCGACTCCTTGATCAGCCGCAGCGCCACGGCCGGTAGTGCGCACAGCTGCTGCGCCATCGCCAGCGCGCGGGGCTCCACCGCCTCGTCGTCCAGCACCTCGGCCACCAGGCCGATGCGCGCAGCGGTTTCGGCGTCGATGGGCTCACCGAGCAGCAGCAGCTTCATCGCACCGTGCTTGCCCAGCGCGCGCGTCAGGCGCTGCGTGGCGCCGCCGCCGGGCATGATGCCGACCTTCACCTCGGGCTGACCGAAGCGCGCGCTGCGCCCGGCCAGGATCAGGTCGGCGTGCAATGCAAGTTCACAGCCACCGCCCAGTGCATGCCCACGCACCGCCGCGATCACCGGCTTCCTGCAGGCCGCGATGGCGCCCCAGAGCAGGTCGTGCCGGCGCTGCAGCAGGTCGATTGGGCTGGCGTCGACGTACTCGCCCAGGTCGGCGCCGGCGCAAAAGGCCCTGGCGCTGCCGGACAGCACGATCACGCGCACCGACGGGTCGGCGTCCAGGCGCCGGAAGGCCTCGGCCAGCGCGCGGCGCAGTGCCAGGTTGAGCGCGTTGAGCACCTCGGGGCGGTGGATGCGCAGCAGCACCACACCGTCGGCGGGTCGTTCCTCGATCAGCGGGCTGTCGGTGACGGCGCTCATGCTGCGCCCCCGCTGAACACCGGCGCGCGCTTCTCGAAATAGGCCGCCACCGCCTCGGCGTGGTCGGCCGTGTGGTGGGCCAGGCCCTGCAAGCGCCCGGCGGCGTCCAGCGCCTCGTCCAGCGTGCCGGTGCGCGCCTGCTGCAGCAGATGCTTGGTCCAGCGCAGCACCTGGGGCGGGTTGTCAGCAATGCGGCCGGCCAATTTCAGGGCCTCGGGCAAGAGCTCGTCGGGTGCGACCACACGCGAGACCAGGCCGATGCGCAGGGCTTCGGCCGCGTCGATGGTGTCGCCGGTCAGCGCCAGTTCGGCCGCCTTGGCGTGGCCGACCACGCGCGGCAGCAGCCAGCAGCCACCGTCGCCGGGGATGATCCCGACCTTCACGAAGCTCTCGGCGAAGCGCGCCGTGGTGGATGCGATGCGCAGGTCGCACATGCAGGCCAGGTCGTTGCCGGCGCCGATGGCCGGGCCGTTGACCGCCGCGATCAGCGGCACCTGCAGCTGCGCTAGCGCGCGCGGGATGCGCTGGATGCCCTGTCGGTAGCGCTCGGTGATCTCGTCGGGAGGGCCGGCGAACATGCCGGTGCGGTCGCGCATCTCGGCCACGTTACCGCCCGAGCAGAAGGCGGTGCCGGCGCCGGTGAGCACGGCGGCGCGCACCGACAGGTCTGCGTTGAGGTCGTCCACCAGCGACTCGAAGGCGGCGAACATCGCTTCGCCGCTGAGCGCGTTGCGTGTGTCGGGGCGGTTGAGCGTGATGAGCGCGATGTGGCCGCGGCGGGTGATGAGCAGGGGTTCGTTCATGCGTTGTCTCCCAGGTGTTCAATCGCCATGGCCACGCCCTGGCCGACGCCGACGCACATGGTGATCAGGCCGTAGCGGCCGCCCGTGCGCTGCAGTTGCCGCGCAGCGGTCAGCACCAGGCGCGCACCGCTCATGCCCAGCGGATGGCCGAAGGCGATGGCGCCGCCGTTGGGGTTCACGTGTGGTGCGTCATCGGGCAGACCGAGTGCGCGGGTCACCGCCAGCCCTTGCGCGGCGAAGGCCTCGTTGAGTTCGATCACGTCGAAGTCGCTCACGCGCAAGCCGGTCTGCGCGAGCAGTTTGTGCACCGCGGGCACCGGGCCGAAGCCCATGACGCGCGGCGCGATGCCGGCGCTGGCATAGCCGACGATGCGCGCCAGCGGGCGCAGGCCGTGCAGCGACACGGCGGTCTCGTTGGCCAGCAGCAGGGCCGCTGCGCCGTCGTTCACGCCCGACGAATTGCCGGCGGTGACGCTGCCGTCCTTGCGGAAAGCGGGCTTGAGCGCGGCCAGGCTCTCGGCCGTCGTGTCGGCGCGCGGATGCTCGTCCTCCGTGACCTGCGTGACCGCGCCTTTGCGGCCGGGAACGTCGACCGGTGTGACTTCTCCAGCGAGCACACCCGAGCGCATCGCGGCTGCGGCGCGCTGCTGGCTGCGCAGCGCAAACGCGTCCTGGTCGGCGCGAGAGATGCCGTGTTCCTGCGCCACGTTCTCCGCGGTCTCACCCATGGCGTCGGTGCCGTGCAGCTGTTCCATGCGCGGGTTCACGAAGCGCCAGCCGATGGTGGAGTCGTGGATCTCGGCATGGCGCGAGAACGCGGCCGTGGGCTTGGGCATGACCAGCGGGGCGCGGCTCATGCTCTCCACGCCGCCGGCGATGGCGATCTGCGCCTGGCGCGCGTGCAGCGCGCGCGCGGCCTGCGCCACGGCTTCGAGGCCCGAGCCGCAGAGCCGGTTCACCGTCACCGCCGGCACCTCCACCGGCAGGCCCGCGAGCAGGGCGCTCATGCGCGCCACGTTGCGGTTGTCCTCACCGGCCTGATTGACGCAGCCGTAGACCAGCTCGTCGATCAGTGCCGGGTCCAGCGAAGGGTGCCGCGCCATCAGCGCGCGGATCGGGATCGCGCCGAGGTCGTCGGTGCGCACCGACGACAGCGCACCACCGTAGCGCCCGATCGGCGTGCGCACGCCGTCACAGAGAAAGGCGTTCATGCTCACAGGCCCAGCACGCGTTCGGCGTTCCCGTGCATGATTTTTTCCATCACCTCGGGCTTGTAGCCCAGCTCGTCCCACTCGCGCAGGATGCGTTCATACGGCAGGCTGGGGTAGTCGCTGCCGAACATGATCTTGTCCTGCAGCCGGCCGCGGATGTCGACCTTGAGGTTGCCCGGGAAGTGCTTGGGCGCCCAGCCCGACATCTCCCAGTACACATTGCCCTTGTGCAGCGCGACGGCTGTGGTCTCGTCGACCCAGGGCCAGCCGGGGTGGGCCATGATGATCTTCAGCTGAGGGAAGTCAGCGGCCAACTGGTCGATGTGCTCGGGGTGGGCATGGCGCACCAGGGCGCCGTTGCCGCCCGGCATGCCGGCGCCCATGCCGGTGGTGCCCACGTCCACCATCACCGCCGCGCCCATGGCGTTGATCTCTTCGAACAGCGGGTAGTAGCGCCGGTCGCTCACCGCGAAGTGCTGCATGATCGGATGGAAGTGGAAGCCGATGAAGCCCAGCTCCTTGATGGCTTTGCGGGCCTGAATCATCGCGATCTCGCCCTTGGCCGGTTCCACCGCGCCCCAGCACTGGATCACGCGCTGCGGGTTCCGCTTCCACATACCGTGCACGTATTCGTTGGTGCAGGGCGGGGCGGCGACGGTGGTCTCCAGGTCGAGCGCGACCAGGCAGGCCTCGACGCCCGCGCCGGTGAACTCTGCTATCACGCCCTCTTCGCTCTTGCCCACCCAGTCGCGCTTCCAGTAGCGGGCCAGTTCGGCCGGGTAGGGGCCCTGTGATTCGATCCAGGTGGGGGTGCCGGGGTAGCAGTGCAGGTCGATGATGCGCATGGTGTATCTCTTCGTGTGTGGGTTCAGTGGGCGGTGGCAGCGGCCTGTTCGTCCTGCAGCTTCTTGGCGACCAGTTCGCCCAGCGCCTTCTTGGAAACCTTGCCGAAGGTGGACACCGGGAAGTCGGGCAGGACTTCCAGCCGCTCGGGCAGCTTGAACTTGGCGATCTCCTTGGTCAGCAAAAAGCCCACCAGTTCTTTCAGGTGCAGCTTCTGACCCGGCTTGAGGATCAAGAAGGCGCACATCTTTTCGCCCATGGCCGCGTCGGGCATGGGCACGCAGGCCACGTTCTGCACCGCGGGGTGCATCAGGATCAGGTTCTCCACCTCTTCGGCGCTGATCTTTTCGCCGCCGCGGTTGATCAGGTCCTTCTTGCGGCCTTCCACGATGTAGTTGCCGCTGGGGTGCTTGCGCATCAGGTCGCCGGAGCGGTAGAAGCCCTCGGGCGTGAACTGGCGCGCGTTGTACTCGGGCACGCCGTAGTAGCCGCGCAGCGTGTAGGGGCCGCGCACGGTGAACTCGCCGACCTCGCCGTCGGGCACCTCGCGGCCCTCGTCGTCGAGCAGCAGCACTTCGTCGTCCGGGCAGACCGGGCGGCCGCAGGTCTCCAGCTTCACCTCTTCGGGGTCGCTGGCGCGCACGAACATCAGCGTGCCTTCGGACATGCCGAAGTTCTCCTGCACGAACACGCCGGGGATCAGCGCGCGCGTCTTCGCGCGCACCTCGGGCTGCATGCGCTGGCCACCGCTCTGGATCAGCTTGAGGCTCGACAGCTTGAAGTTCTCCACCGCCGGGTCGTTGATCAGGCGGATCAGCAGCGCCGGCACGACCTTGAGGTGCGTGACCTGGTGCTTCTGAATCAGCGCAAACATCTCCACTGGTCGGGTGTTGCCGTGCAGGACCACCTTGGCGCCCTTGAACAGAAAGCCCTGGATGCCCGGGCAGGCCAGCGGCAGGTTGTGCGCGATGGGCAGCACCAGCAGCAGGGTGGAGTCGGCGGTGATCTCGGTGACTTCTGCCGCCACCTTGGAGTTGTAGGCGTAGTCGTTGTTGGTGCGCGGGATCAGCTTGGGGATGCCGGTGGTGCCGCCCGAGAGCTGGAAGATGCACGGGTCGGTCGGCTCGATGCGGATCTCGCTCAGGCGGGAGGCGGGCAGCTTCGCGGGTGTGGCGATCAGCTCGCGCAGCGAGACCTCGCCCGGGCCGGCGTTGCCCAGCACCAGGCGGAACCTGAGCGATGGGTTCTCGTTCTGCACCCGGGTGATGACCGGCGCGAAGGCGAAGTCGCCCGCGGTCTCGGGATAGACCGCGGTGGTCGCGCCCGAGAGATTCACGAACTGGCTGATCTCGGCGTAGCGGTGCGTCACAAGCGCGGCAATCGGAATGCAGCCGATCTTCTGCAGCGCGAAGTACAGCACCACGAACTCGTGCACGTTGGGCAGCGTGGGCACCACGCGGTCCAGCGGCCGCAGGCCGAGGTCGAGCAGGTTGAGCGCGAGGTTGCTGCTCACGCGGTCCAGCTCAGCGTAGGTGTAGACGGTGTCGCCATCGATCAGCGCGATGCGGTCGGCGTAACGCTGGAACACGTCGGCGAATTCCTGCGCCAGCGAGCGGTCCTGCCAGTAGCCCTTGGCGCGGTAGCGCGCGGCGAACTCGGGGGGAAAGGGAACGAATCCTTCAAGCATGGTGTGTCTCCTCGGGGTGTCAGGTGGAACTGGTGAAGCCGCCGTCGATGACGACGACCTCGCCCGTCACGAAGCGCATGCCCTGAATCAGGTTCAGCATCACCTCGGCCACGTCGTCGGCCGTCACGCAGCGCTTGAGCGGCGTGGCCTTGGCGCGCGCGCCCATGAGCGCGTCGTACTTGTCGCCCAGCATGCGTTCCATCCAGTCGCCTTCCATCCAGCCGGGAGCGACGGCGTTCACGCGGATGTCCGGGCCGAGGTTCCAGGCCATCATCTTGGTCAGGCTCACCACTGCGGCCTTGCTGGCGGCGTACGGTGGCGGCTGCGGGCCGGGGCGCAGGCCCACGATGCTGGCGGTGTTGACGATGCAGGGCTCGCCACCGGTCTCCTTGCTTTTGCGCAGCAGCTCCACCGCGGCGCGGGTGACCTGGAAGTTGCCGCGCACGTTGACCGCGAAGGTGCGGTCCCAGGCGTCCATGTCCAGGCTGTCCAGGTCCTTGACCTTCCAGGTCGCGGTGGTGCCGGCGTTGTTGATGAGGGTGTCGAGGTGGCCGAAAGCTTCGCAGACCTTGGCGAGCATCTGGCGCACCGCCGCGTCGTCGCTCACGTCGCATTGCAGCAGCAAGGTTTGCGCGCCCAGGGCCTGGGCTTCTTCGGCCACGGCCTGGGCTGCCTGGGCGCTCGATGCGTAGTTGATGGCGACGTCGAAGCCGGCGCGGGCCAGGGCCAGCACTGCGCTGCGGCCGATGCCGGTGCCGCCGCCGGTGACGAGGGCTTTCTTGCGTGGTGTCATGGTGATCTCCGGGAAGTGAAGGGTTGAGCTGGTCCCGGACCCCGGCGGTCCGGGGCCTTGGCGGTTTGAAAGGTGGGGCTTACTGGGCCTGGATGCCCAGGTCTGCGACCAGGCGTTTCATGGCCTTCTGCTGTTCGTCGAAGAAGTCGGCCGCAGCCTTGACGCTGTCCTGCCGCGGATAGACGCCCATCTCGTTCAGGCGGGTGCTGACCTCGGGCGAGGCGGTGATGCGGTTCACGTCGGCATTGATGCGGTCGACCACCACCTGAGGCGTGCCGGCCGGCACGATGATCTGGAACCAGCCGATGGCCTCGTAGCCGGGGTAGGTCTCGGCCACGGCCGGCACGTCGATGCCGGGCAGGCGCCTGGCCGAGGTCACGCCGATGGCGCGCAGGCGGCCCGACTTGACGTGCTGCAGCAGGCCGGGCACGCCGTCGATGGTGAGCGTGGCATCGCCCGAGAGCACGGCGGTGACGGCTTCCGGTGGTGCGCGGAAGGGCACGGTGAACAGGCCCATCGCGCCGGCCTTGTTCACCATCTCGCCAGCCAGGTGCGGCAGGGAGTTGAGCTGCGGCGCAGCGAAGTTGAGCTTGCCGGGGTTGGCCTTGGCGTGCTTCGCCAGGTCGGCCACCGACTGGATGCCGCTGCTGGCCGGCACCGCCAGCATCAGCGGGCTGATGCCCACGGTGGCGGCCGAGCTGAGCTCGGTGTCGGGGTTGAACTGTGGGTTCTTGAACACCAGCGGCGTGATGGTGCCCATGGCCGCCGGCACGAAGCCGATGGTGTAGCCGTCGGGCGCCGACTTGGCGAGCGCCGACATGCCCGGGATGCCGCCGGCGCCGGGCCGGTTGTCCACCACCACGCCCTGGCCCCAGGCGGCGGCGAGCTTTTCGCCCACGATGCGCGCGATCACGTCGGGCGCTGCGCCGGCACCGGCCGGCACGATCATGCGCACCGGCTTGGTGGGCCAGCCGTCTGCCAGGGTGGAGGTGCTGGCCAGGGCCAGCAGGGACAGGATCGCCGCCTGGACGAGTCGGCGCTTGGAGGGGGTGGGCATGTGGTGTCTCCGTTGTCTGTTCGTGTGTCCCCGACATGGGGTGAAGCGGACTCTAGGGAGATGCGGGGATTCCAATAAGATGGCGTGATCTTCAAGGCGATTCGATTTGTGAATCACCTCATCCGGACCCTGGCCCCATGAAACTCGAACAGCTGCAACACCTGATCGCCATCGTCGAGCACGGCAGCCTGCGCGCGGCCGCGCGCCGCCTGGACGTGCCGCAGCCCGCGCTCACACGCAGCGTGCGCGCGCTGGAACGGGAGCTGGGGGTGGACCTGTTTGCGCGTCAGACCACCGGCATGGTGCTGACGGCAGAGGGCGTGCGCTTTCACCGCCGGGCCTGCGCGATTGCCAACGAAGCGCGGCGCGCGCGCGAGGAGGTGCAGCAGCCGGGGCCGGACTACGAGGGCACGGTGTCGGTGGCGCTGTCCATCATGCCGCACCTGGGCATGCTGCCCGAGGCGCTGCCGGTGTTCCGCCGCACCTATCCCAAGGTGAAGCTGAGCATCACCGAGAGCCTGATGCCGGCGGTGGAAGGCGCGCTGCGCGAAGGCAGCATCGACTTCTACCTCGGCGCCGCGCCGCGGCTCAAACCCGCGCCGGGCCTGGCCCTGCAGCACCTGTGCGACAACACGCGCGTCGTGGTCTGCCGCAAGGGCCACCCGCTGGCGCGGGTGCGCAGCCTCAAGGCGCTGGCCGGGGCCGAGTGGGCCGCGACCACCATCGACCACAACGCGGAGGAAGACCTGGCGCGTCTGTTCGGCGCACACGGTCTCGAAGCACCGCGCGTGATGCTGCGCGCGCACTCGGCGCTGTCGGTGCAGGTGGCGCTGGCGCAGACCGACCTGCTGGCCATGCTGCCCAAGCAGTGGATGAGCTTTGCGATGACGCGCGACGTGCTGGACGTGATCGCCGTGCGCGAGGTGCTGCCGGCGCCGGCCATCGTGCTGGTGCGCCGACCCGATCTGCCGCTGTCACCACCGGCCGAGTTCTTCAGCGACGTGCTGCTGCGCGGGCTGCCGCGCGGTTGAGCCTCATGTCCCGGCCGCGCGCCGGACGAAGGCGGCCAGCGGCTCGCCCACGGTGGGGTCGTCGCTGCCCAGCGAGGCGCCCGGCGTGAAATGGTCGTGCCCGGCCCACCAGTGCAGTTCCGGCGCAAATCCATGCCGCGTGACCAGTCGCGCGAACAGCTCGCCAGCCTGCACCTGCATCTGGCGCAGATCGCGCTCGGCCGCGGCGATCAACAGTGGGAAGGGCGCGGCGTCGACCTGGTCGACGATGCTGGCCTGGTGCCACAAGCCCGGGTCGTCACCGAAGTAGGCGGTGTTGCGCACATCGGGCTGCTCGATGACCAGCGCCGCAGGCGCCAGGGCTTCAAGCTCCGCGTTGTACGGCCCCGAAAGCAGGGCCGCACCCGCGGTGTGCCAGCCCGGCGGCTGGAAGCGCGTCATGAGCGTGGCGGCGGCCACGTGTGCCGCGCCGGCCGACTCGCCGACCAGCACGATGCGGTCCGGGTCGCCGCCCCAGTCGCACACCTGTGCGCGCACCGTCTGCCACACCGCGGCCACATCTTCCGGCCCGCTGGGCCAGCGGCATTCGGGGGCCAGGCGGTAGTTGGCCAGCACGGTGACGAAACCCTGCGCCGCGCCCCAGACACCGGCGTTGGCCCGCATCCCCTTGTCGCCCCGGATGAAGCCACCGCCGTGGAAGAACACCAGCACCGGCGCACCGTGTGCGCCGGGTGGCGCGTACACATCGAGCCGGTGCCGGGCGTGCGGGCCGTAGGCGAGGTCGGTCAGGAGCGGGGCGGCATCGGGCATGGGTGTGACAGCATGGATCGGGTGCCGCACTGTAGGCGCCCGGTCCCTGGCATGCCAGATGCCGCTTGTTCGCGTGTGATGCGCCTGGTGAATCACCCGCCCTGGAGGTCGCTCAGCGCGCCTTCAGAAACTCCCCCACCTCCAGCAGGATCAGCTCGTTGTCGTCGGCCTTGTTCGGGTCGCGGCTGCTGGAGAACGGCAGGTTGTTGTCGTTGCCGACCACGATGTGCGTGGCGTCGAAGCGGTCCACGTTCTCGATGGTGAAGAAGGGGAAGCTCAGCTTGCCGTCCACCAGCGGCTTGCGGGCCAGCTTGTTCGGGTCGGCGATGTTGAGCAGGTCGATGTGGCCGATCTTGCGCAGCGGGCCGCCCGCGTTGGCGTCGCTCAGTTCCACCTTCACCACGCGCTTGAACTTCGGCAGGTCGTGGAAGCAGTCGGCACGCTTCTCGGCCTCGGGGCAGGCCTTGTCGGGTGTGCCTTCGCCGTTGTCGCGCTCGATGATCAGGCCTTCGGTGGCGCTGATCATGTTGAAGTCGCCGATGGCGTGGTGGTTGGCCTCCAGCACGTACTTCCAGTGCCGGCCGGTCCACTGCTCGGCCTTCACGTCGAACTCCAGCACGCGCAGGAACTGCTTGCCGTCCAGCGTCTCGGGGGCCTTGGCGGCTTCGTCCCACAGCGCGCCTTCGAGCAGCGCGTAGAGCTTGCTGCCATCGGGAGACGACGCCAGGCCTTCGTAGCCCTTGGAGCGGCGCGACTGGAACTTCAGCTCGCCGTTCGGCGCGCCCGGGGTGGTGACCGAAGGATGGTCGGGCGAGACGATGGTCTTGCCGTCCACCTTCGTGTCGATGACGGCCCGTACCCGGCCCTTCATGTCGGCCTTGATGAGGTACGGGCCAAACTCGTCGCCGATCCAGAAGTGCCCGCCAGCGATCTGGAAGCCTTCGGTGTCGAAATCGGAGCCGGTGAGGTAGCGCTGCTTCGTGCCTTCGTGGACGATGCGGAACGGCACCTTCTTGTTGGGGTCGTGCAGGAACACGGTCTGCAGGCGCTTGAACTGGCCGCTCCTGAAGTCCACCGCGTAGCGGTTGAGGAAGAGCGCGAAGTCGGGCGAATTGGCCTTGGAGCCCGCGCCGTTGTCGGTCAGCAGCCAGTAGCTGCCGTCGGACATGCGCTTGATGCCCGAGTGGCCCTGGATGGGCTGCCCCTTGAACGGCAGCGACACGCCAGTGGGGCGGCCCGCGGACTTGCCTTCCACCGTGCCGATGGCATCCACCCGCTGGCCGGTGGTGAACTTGCCGCTGACCTGCAGGTCGGCCGGCGCGTCTTTCGGCGCGGCGATGAAGGTCTTGGCGGGCAGCACGGCGTGGCCCGCGAGAGTGGCGGGGTAGGCGGTCTGGGCCTGCGCGCTGTAGGCGCTGAATGCCAGGGCGACGGAAGCGCTCAGGCCGAGTGGGGTGAATCGCATGGACGGGTCTCGGTTGGTGGAACCCCGGTAGCGTGCCCGCCGGCTGTGACGCCTCAATGAACGCTCCTTGAAAACGCCGTGACGGCGCGCTGAAACAAACCGAAAAAAAGCGAGACCGCACCGACACCCGCCGGGGTAGGGCGGCCGGCACCATGGCGCTCATGTTCAACACGTTCCCTCGAAGGAGCACCGCCATGAAACCCTGGATCAAGCGCACCCTCATCGGCCTCACGGCCACCACCGTCGTGCTCGGCGGTCTCACCGCCTGCGGCACGCGCGGCGACCACGCCCGCGGCTGGAGCGACGAGCGCGTCACCGAGGTGCGCGGCAAGGCGATCGAGAAGATCAGCAGCAAGCTCAACCTGAACGCCGAACAGAAGGCCAAGCTGGGCGTACTGGCCGACGAAATGATCGCCTCGCGCAAGGCCTTCCGCGGCGAGTCCGCCAACCCGCGCGCCGACATGGCGGCGCTGATCGCCGGTGACAAGTTCGACCGCAGCAAGGCGCAGCAGATGCTGGACCAGAAGCTGCAGGCCGCCCAGGGCAACGGCCCGAAGATGCTGGCCGCCTTCGGGGACTTCTACGACAGCCTCAACCCCGAGCAGCAGAAGCAGGTGCGCGAGAGGCTGGAGCGCCGTGGCCATGGGTGGTGGGGCCGTGGCTGACGCCATCCACGCGATCGCCCGGCAGGTCCGCCCGCACACGGCGACCCTGCTGGCCGACGTCGACGATCCGCACGCCGAGCTGCTGACCCTGTTCTGGGGCCCGCAGTTCGACCGCGAACACGCGCTCGCCCTGTGGGCGCGCTTCTCGCAACGCCAGCCGGTCGAGGCGGTGCCGATGCTGCCAGCGTTGCTGTCGGTGGGGGAGCGCTTCGACGCGCTCGAACGCACCGAAAAAGACCGGCTGCGCCGGCTGATCGTCCGCCACCGTGCCCTGTCAGAATGAGCCGATGAACCGCATCCTGCTGATCGACGACGACGAAAACCTCGGACCGCCGCTGGCCACCTACTTCCAGCGCTTCGAGATCCAGCTGGTCCATGCGACCCGGCCCAGCGCCGGGCTGGCCCAGCTGCGCAGCGGCGGCTTCGACGCCGCCATCCTCGACGTGATGCTGCCCGAGATGGATGGCTTCGAGCTGTGCCGCACCATCCGCAAGGACAGCGACATCCCGATCATCATGCTGACCGCGCGAGGCGAGGTGATGGACCGCATCGTCGGTCTGGAGATTGGCGCCGACGACTACCTGCCCAAACCCTTCGAGCCGCGCGAGCTGGTGGCGCGCATCCAGACCGTGCTGCGCCGGCTCAAGCCCAACGGCAACGGCCACGCCGCGGTGCTCAGCGCCGCGCCGACGCTGAAGTTCGAGGGCCTGGAGATCGATACCGCGCGCCGCAGCGTGCTGCGCCAGGGCGAGGCCATCGAACTGACCGGCACCGAGTACGAGCTGCTGGCCATGCTGGCGCGCGAACCCGGTCGCGTGTTCAGCCGCGACGACATCCTCAACCAGCTGCGCGGCCACGAGGCCGATCTCTACACGCGCGCGGTCGACATCGTGGTGAGCCGCCTGCGCAGGAAGCTGGAGCCGCTGGACTGCATCAAGACCCTGCGCAACGCCGGCTACTCGCTGGCGCTGCGGCGGGAGGCCGAGTGAGCCCGGCCCGCATCTCGGCCTGGAAACGGGCCAAGCACCGCGTCGCGCATTCGATCAAGCTGCGCATGGTGCTGCTGTTCCTGCTGCTCGCGGCGGCGATGACCTTCGTGTTTTTCACGGGTGCGCAGAGGGCGTTCTCCATGGGCTGGCGCGAGGCCGCCCGCCCGCTGCTCATGGACTATGTGGACCAGCTGACCCGGGAGTGCACCGCCGGCGGCCCCACGCCCAGCGTCGAGCGCGCGCGGGCCATCATCGGGCGCCTGCCGCTGACGGTCACCATCACCGGCCCGCAGGTCAACTGGTCGTCCCACCCCGACCAGCCGCCGCCCGACTGGCTGCGGGACAAGCCCGAAGCAGGGACCTCCTGGCGCCGCGACGACGCGGACAGCGGACCCGACTGGCAGGGCATCCTGCAGCGCACCACCGCCGACGGGCATGTGCTCACCTTCGGCATCAACGGCCAGGCCTTCGAGCGCAAGCCGCGCATGATCGGCGTCGCACTGGCGGCACTGCTGGTGCTCACCCTGCTGGCCTGGATGTATGTGCGGCATCTGCTCAAGCCGCTGGACGCGATCGGCGAGGGCGCGCGCCGCTTCGGCAAGGGTGACTTCAGCCAGCCGATTCCCGAGCGCTGCATCCACGGCCCCGACGAACTGGGCGAACTGGCGACCACCATCAACACCATGGGCCAGGACATCCACCAGATGCTCGAAGCCAAGCGCGCGCTGCTGCTGGCGATCAGCCACGAGCTGCGCAGCCCGCTGACCCGGGCGCGGCTGAACGCCGAGCTGCTGCCCGAGACCGCCGACGTGAACCCGCAGCGCGACGCCCTGATGCGCGACCTGCAGGAAATGGCCTCGCTGATCAGCGACCTGCTGGAAAGCGAGCGGCTGGCCGGCAACCACACGGCGCTGCAGCGCGCACCCACCGACCTGCCGGCGCTGGCCCGTCAGGTGATCGACGAACTCCGCACACGGCACCCGGCGGCGGCGAAGGTGGCGGTGCACGCGCCCGGCGACATGCCCGCCGCGTCGGTGGACGCCTCGCGCGTGCGCCTGCTGCTGCGCAACCTGGTGGATAACGCGCTGCGCCACGGCGCCGACGCCGCCCAGCCGCCGTCGGTGACGCTGTCGTCGGACGCGGGGACCGTCACCCTGGAGGTGCGCGACCACGGGCCGGGCGTGCCCGAGGAACAGCTGGCCCACCTCGCACAGGCCTTCTACCGCCCGGACAGCGCGCGCACCCGTGCGGCTGGCGGGGTCGGGCTGGGTCTCTATCTGTGCCGACTGGTGGCGCAGGCCCATGGCGGCAGCTTCGCGGTGCGCAATGCGCAGCCGGGGCTGGCGGTCACGGTCACGCTGCCGCCGGCTTGACGCGGGTCATCGCCAGGGCGTCGCGCTTGTGCGATGCTGGGGCATGGCCCACTACTTAAACACCCCCTTGCCCGGTTTCGCCACCGATCCCACCCGCTACCTGTTCTTCACGGGCAAGGGCGGTGTGGGCAAAACCTCGCTGTCCACCGCCACCGCCATCGCGCTGGCCGACGCCGGCCGGCGCGTGCTGCTGGTCAGCACCGACGCCGCCTCCAACCTCGACGAGATGCTGGGGGTTCCGCTGTCGAACCAGCCGGTGGCCGTGCCCGGTGTGCCTGGCCTGCAGATGCTCAACATCGACCCCGACAGCGCCGCCGAGGCCTACCGCCAGCGCGTGCTGGCGCAGCTGGAGGCGGGCGCCAGCGACGAGGAGCGCGCAACGGTGCGCGAGCAGCTCTCGGGTGCCTGCACCACCGAGATCGCCGCCTTCGACGAGTTCGCCGCGCTGCTGGCCGGTGAGGCGACGGACGGGCAGTTCGATCATGTGGTCTTCGACACCGCGCCCACCGGCCACACCCTGCGCCTGCTCAGCCTGCCCAAGGCCTGGAGCGGTTTCCTGGCAGGCAACGACCGCGGCGCCTCCTGCCTGGGGCCGCATTCGGGGCTGAAGATGCAGGAGACGCGTTTCAATGCCGCGCTGCGGGCCCTGAGCGACCCGTCGCTCACCACCGTGGTGCTGGTCACGCGCCCCGACCCGCGCCCCATGCAGGAGGCCGCGCGCACCTCGGACGAACTGCGCCTGCTTGGGCTGGCCAACCAGCGGCTGGCCATCAACGGCGTGTTCCACGCCAGCGATCCGGCCGACCGCGTGGCGGCGTCCATCGAAGCCCTGGGCCGCGAGGCGCTGGCGCAGCTGCCCGGGGCACTGGCCGCGCTGCCGCGCGACGAGGTGCCGCTGCGGGCCTTCGACACCGTCGGCCTGCCCGCGCTGCGCGCGCTGCTGGGCGGTGGGCCGGCACCGGACACCGTGCCGGCCAGGGCGGGCGCCGACCTGCGGGCCGGCTCGCTGGCCGCGCTGACCGACGAACTGGCCGCGGCCGGTCACGGGCTGATCATGGTCATGGGCAAGGGCGGCGTGGGCAAGACCACCATCGCCGCCGCGCTGGCGGTCGGCCTGGTGCAGCGTGGCCACAGCGTGCACCTGACCACCACCGACCCAGCGGCCCACGTGGCCGAGGCGCTGAGCGGCGGCCTGGACGGCCTCAAGGTCGGCCGCATCGACCCGAAGGCCGAGACCGCCGCCTACATCGACAAGATCATGGCCACGCGCGGCAAGGACCTCGACGAAGAGGGCCGGGCCCTGCTGCTGGAGGACCTGCAGTCGCCCTGCACCGAGGAGGTGGCGGTGTTCCACGCCTTCAGCCGCGTGGTCAATGAGGCGCGCACGTCCTTCGTCGTGCTCGACACCGCACCCACCGGCCACAGCCTGCTGCTGATGGACGCCACGGGTGCCTACCACCGCCAGATGACGCGGCAGTACGAGGGCATGGCGAATGCCAAGCACATCATCACGCCGCTCATGCGCCTGCAGGACCCGGACACGACCAAGGTCGTGATCGTCACCCTGCCCGAGGTCACCCCGGTGAGCCAGGCGGCTGCGCTGCAGGACGACCTGCGACGCGCGAGCATCGAGCCCTGGGCCTGGGTCATCAACAAGAGCATTGCCGCCACCGGCACCACCGACCCGCTGCTGCAGGCGCGTCTGGCAGGCGAAGCCCGGCAGACAGCGCGCATTGCCAACGGGCTGGCAAACCGCACCTTTGTGCTGCCCTGGTTGCCCCAGGCACCGGTGGGTGTGGCGGCGCTGGGCGCCCTGGTGGCGCCGGGCCTCTGAGCGTCAGAGGCCGTCGTCGGCGGGGGGCTGCGGCTTGGGCCTGAACAGCAGGCCGACACCAAAGGCCAGCGCGTCCGCACCCATCGAGCACAGGCGCATCACCAGGGCCACGCCCAAGGCGGTTTCCAGCCCGATGGCCGGCCCCATGAGCTGGATCATCACCGCCTCGCGCACGCCGATGCCGCCCGGCGACCCGGGCACCAGGAAACCGGCCGTCCACGACACGGCAAACAGCAGGACCATCTCCAGCAGGTTGATCTCGGGGTGCTGGAACAGCTCGGCCGCCAGCAGCTCCACCACGGCGCCGAGCACGACGAAGGAGAAGGCGATCAGGCCGGCCACGCTCATGGCCGTCAGCAGCCGGGGTTCGGCCAGCAGCTGGCCGCGGCCGAGCTTGCGGCTGAGGCCCGGCAGCAGGCGGTTGACCACCTGCACCGCCAGGAAGGGCGCGATCAGCATGGTGACGGCGACGGCGGCCAGATAGCCCGGGTGGCTGGTGTCGACCAGTCCCTCGTGCAGGTCGTTGACCACGAACAGCAGGGCCGCCACGGCGAATATGCCGCTGATGCCCAGCACCCAGAAGGTTTCCATGGCCATGGTGGCGATGGTCTTGCCGGCCGGGATGCCGGCCTGGCTGCCCAGCAGCACCCGGCCCGCGAAGTGGCCCACGTTGCCGGGCAGGTACTTGCCCATCTGCGAGACGGCGATGATCTGCAGCGCCTGGCCGTAGGGCAGCTTCACGCCCTGGTCCCGCAGCAGCAGCTGCCACATCAGCGCGATCAGCGGCACGCTGGTGAGGCAGCCCAGTACCGCCAGCGCGATGACGCCGGCCGCCGACCAGCCCCATTCGATCGGCGGCAACTGGTGGAGGTTGTCCCAGAGGTGGAAACCGAAGTAGCCACAGGAGGCGAGCAGCAGGGCCAGCGCCAGCCCGCGCAGAAGCCAGTAGCGGGCGGATCGGGAGGGACGGGGCGCGGCTTCCCCGTTGAGGGTGGACGCAGAGGCGTGGGTCATGTTCTGCGTTCTGCACAGAGTTGGAAGAAGCCCGGGATTTTACTGGGGGGTGTTCCCACGATCCGGCACCGCGCTCAGGCCGTGGGCGGACTGTTCGAGGCGAGCAGCTCCCGCAACCAGCGGTGGGCGGCGTCGTCCTGGTGGCGGCGGTGCCAGATCAGGTACATCGGCAGCGGCGGGCAGGGCACGGGCACCTCGCAGCTGCCGAAACCCGCCATGAAACGCCGGGCCAGCAGCGAGGGCGCGGTGGCCAGCAGCGGGCTGCCGCGCAGGAAGGCCGGCAGGGCGCCGAAGCCCGGCACCATGACCGCAAAGCGGCGGTGCAGGCCGCGGGCTTCGAGCGTGCGGTCCAGGTGCAGGGTGCGCCGGGGCTCGTAAACCACGGTGATGTGGTCGGCCGCGAGGTAGTCCTGGACCGTTGTCGGTGCCGTGCGCACGCTGGCATCGAAATAGACCACGTAGCGGTCCTCGAACAGGCGCTTCTGCACGATGTCGCTGCCCTCGGGCGGGCGCGGGCTGATCGCCAGGTCGCACACGCCATCGCGCAGCATCTCCAGGCTCGGCACGTCGGACGGGATGATGCGCAGCGCCAGGCCCGGCGCCTGCTCGCGCAGCCGCTGCGCCAGGGTCGGCAGCAGCACCTCGCGCTGGAAGTCGTTGGCTGCGATGGTGACCGTGCCCTTCCAGCGCGCCGGGTCGAAGGCGCCGCTCTGCGCAAAGCCCTGCAGCTGGCGCAGCAGCTCGCGCGCCTGCACCGCTAGCCCCGCCGCGCGGGCCGTGGCAACGATGCCGCGCCCGCTCTTGACGAACAGCGCGTCGCCGGTGATGGCGCGCAGCTTGTCCAGCTGGTGGCTCACCGCCGACTGGGTGACGCCCAGGGACTGCGCCGCGCCGGTGATGCTGCCCGCCTCGACGACGGCCACCAGCAGCTGGAGCAGGCGGGCGTCGAGGTCTGACCAATCGAAATCACTCATGTGTTCGATGATCATTCATCTGTTTATCTTTGGCAATGCGGGCGGAATACTCCGGCTTGACCGACGTCAATCCACCCCACGCAGGAGACAGATGTGAGCAAGACCATTCCCGGCACCACGCCGTTCGACGGCGACGCGGCCCAGAAGGGCTACGCGCTGAACAAGATGTGCTTTTCCTTCAACCACAAGGCCAACCGCGACGCGTTCGTGGCCGATCCCGAGGCCTACATGCAGCAGTACGGCCTGAACGAACAGCAGGCCGAGGCGATCCGTTCCAAGCAGGTACTGGCCCTGATCGCGGCCGGCGGCAACGCCTACTACCTCGCCAAGTTCGCCGGCATCTTCGGCCTGGACATGCAGGACATCGGCGCCCAGCAGACGGGCATGACCAAAGATCAATTCAAGGCCAAGCTCGTTGCTGCCAACGAGCAGTGCTGAACCAGGAGACACCCCCATGGCACAACTCATCGGTGGCCTGGCCACATCGCACATCCCCGCCATCGGCGGCGCCATCCACAAGGGCAAGCAGAACGACCCCTACTGGAAGCCCTTCTTCGACGGCTTCCCGCCCATCCACCAGTGGCTGGGCATGGTCCAGCCCGACGTGGTCGTGGTGTTCTACAACGACCATGGCCTGAACTTCTTCCTCGACAAGATGCCGACCTTCGCCGTGGGTGCGGCCGCCACCTACAGCAACGCCGACGAGGGCTGGGGCATCCCGACGCTGCCGCCGATCCCGGGCTGCCCGGACCTGTCGTGGCACCTGATACGCGAGCTGATCTCCAAGGAGTTCGACATCGTGACCTGCCAGGAGATGCTGGTGGATCACGCCTGCACGCTGCCGTTCAAGCTGTTCTGGCCCGAGCACGAGATCGCACCGGTGCAGATCGTGCCGATCAACATCAACACGGTGCAGTTCCCGCTGCCGACCGCGAAGCGCGTCTACAAGCTGGGCAAGGCGGTGGGCGAGGCGATCCGGAGCTGGGACAGCGACAAGCGCGTGGCGGTGATGGCCACGGGTGGTCTGTCGCACCAGCTGGACGGCGAGCGCGCGGGCTTCATCAACAAGCAGTTCGATCTGCAGTTCCTGGACAGCATGGAAACGAACCCGGAGTGGGCGACGCAGTTCAGCGATCTGGAGCTGGTGGAGAAGGCGGGCACGCAGGGTGTGGAGCTGCTGATGTGGCTGGCGATGCGGGCGGCGCTGACGGTGGCCGGCTCGGGTGTGCGCAAGGTGCACAGCAATTACCACATCCCCATCTCCAATACCGCGACCGGGGTGCTGGCGCTGGAGACGGTCTGACCTGTTGCTCCTGTTGCCGAGTCGAAGAGGGGCCTTTGTGGCCCCTTTTTTCTTGTCTGCTTGTGTGGTGTGGTTCGGCGCGCACGGGTGCCCTGCGCCGCTCATGTCCCCCGGCGGCCTGCGGCCGCCTCCTCCTTTACTTCGCTCTGCAGGGTACCCGCACACGCCGAACCGGCGAGGTGATGGCGCGCCACCGTTGGCGGGGTGAAACCTCGTGGTGACTGAAGCGTCGGGTGTCCGCGCAGCGAAGTAAAGGAGGAGAACCGGCGCAGCCGGTTCGGGGGACATGAGCGGAGTCGGATACCCGGCGATTCAGGCGCTGGCCAGCCAAGGTGGCGTGACAAAAACAAAACGGGAGCCCGAAGGCCCCCGTTCTGAAGAGTGAATCGCTGAAAGGAATTACAGCGAATCGATGAAGCTGCGGAGCTTGTCCGAACGGCTCGGGTGCTTGAGCTTGCGCACCGCCTTCGACTCGATCTGACGAATCCGCTCACGCGTCACGTCGAACTGCTTGCCCACTTCTTCCAGCGTGTGGTCGGTCGACATCTCGATACCGAAACGCATGCGCAGCACCTTGGCCTCGCGCGGCGTCAGGCTGTCCAGGATCTCCTTGACCACCTCGCGCAGACCAGCCTGCATCGCGGCTTCGATCGGCGCGGTGTTGGCCTGGTCCTCTATGAAATCGCCCAGGTGCGAATCGTCGTCGTCGCCGATGGGGGTTTCCATCGAGATCGGCTCCTTCGCAATCTTCATGATCTTGCGGATCTTGTCCTCGGGCATCTCCATCTTCTCGGCCAGGATGGACGCGTCGGGTTCGAAGCCGTGTTCCTGCAAATGCTGGCGGCTGATGCGGTTCATCTTGTTGATCGTCTCGATCATGTGCACCGGGATGCGGATGGTGCGCGCCTGGTCGGCGATCGAGCGGGTGATGGCCTGGCGGATCCACCACGTGGCGTAGGTCGAGAACTTGTAGCCGCGGCGGTATTCGAACTTGTCCACCGCCTTCATCAGGCCGATGTTGCCCTCCTGGATCAGGTCCAGGAACTGCAGGCCACGGTTGGTGTACTTCTTGGCGATGGAGATCACCAGGCGCAGGTTGGCCTCGATCATCTCTTTCTTGGCGTCGCGCGAATTGGCCTCACCCTCGTTCATCCGCTTGTGGATGTCCTTGAGGTGGGACAGCGGCACCACCACGCTGTTCTGGATCGTGATCAGGCCCTGCTGGAGTTCCTGGATCGGCGGGATGTTGCGTTCCATCACCACGCTCCAGGGCTTGCCGGCGGCGGCCTGCTTCTCGACCCACTTGAGGTTCAGCAGGTTGGCCGGGAAGTCGGCGATGAACTTTTCCTGCGGCATGCCGCACTTGTCCACGATGATGCGGCGCAGCTCGCGCTCCTTCTTGCGCACCTCGTCGACCTGGCCGCGCAGCGTGCTGCACAGCTTCTCGATCGCCTTGGCGGTGAAGCGGATGGTCATCAGCGTTTCGGTGATGGCCTGCTGCGTCTTGATGTACGAGGGCGTGCCGTAGCCTTCCTTGTCGTAGATCTTGTGCAGCTTCTCGAACAGGTTGCGCATGGTGTCGAAGCGTTCCAGCGCCTCGCGCTTGAGTTCTTCGAGCTTGCGGGTCAGGGCCTTGGAGCCGCCCTTGCCATCGTCGTCGTCGGCCTCGTCGTAGTCGTCGAAGTCTTCTTCGGCCACGTAGTCGTCGGCCGCATCGGCGTCGGCGAAGCCGTCCACCACGGTGGAGATGACGACCTTGCCTTCACGGATCTCTTCCGACATGGCCAGCAGCTCGGCAATGGTGGCCGGGCTCTCGCTGATCGCGGCCATCATGTCGTTGAGGCCGCCTTCGATGCGCTTGGCGATCTCGATTTCGCCTTCGCGGGTCAGCAGTTCCACCGTGCCCATTTCGCGCATGTACATGCGCACCGGGTCGGTGGTGCGACCGAATTCGCTGTCCACGGTGGACAGGGCGGCTTCGGCTTCCTCTTCCGCTTCCTCTTCGGTCGCTGCGGTGGGGCCGGCGTTGGACAGCAGCAGCGTTTCGGCATCCGGCGTCTGTTCGTAGACCGCCACGCCCATGTCGTTGAGCAGCGAGACCACCACTTCCAGCGTCTCGGCCTCGACCAGCTTGTCGGGCAGGTGGTCGTTGATTTCGCCGTGCGTCAGGTAGCCGCGCGTCTTGCCCAGCTTGATCAGGGTCTTCAGGCGTTCGCGGCGCAGCTTGGCTTCTTCTTCGGACAGGACTGTTTCGTCCAGGCCGAATTCCTTCATCAGCGCGCGCTCCTTGGCCTTGCTGATCTTCATGCGCAGCGGCTTGACCTTCTCGGCCGGTGCCGCCGGGTCGGCGACTTCCTCAACGACTTCTTCGACCAGATCCTCTTCGATGTCGCTCAGGTCGGCATCGTCCAGCTCGCTTTCTTCCTTGGCGGCGGCTTTGGGCTTGCGGCCGCGCTTGGCGGCCGGCTTGTCGGCCGCGGCCTTGGCGGGGCGGCCGGGCTTTTTCTTGGCTGGTTCGTCGGCGTCGACAGTGTCGAGTTCTTCGGCTTTGGTCTTGCCGGCCTTGGTCGTTTTGGCGGCCGGCTTGGCGGCGGTCTTGGCAGGGGCTTTGTCGGTCACGGGGACGGGGGCTTTCTTTTTGGGCTCCGGGGCGGCGGCCTTGGCGGCGGGCTTCTGGGCGGCTTTGGTGCTGGGGGCAGGCGTACTGGCTTTCTTCGCGGGCATGGGAACCTCAAAAAACGTCAGGAAAGATACCGGCTGAGACACACAAAAATCGCCAGAATTCCGCTGTTCAAGGCGCAAATCCGGTGGTTTTTGTCGGGCGAATCAAACACTGGAGCCCGCACTTCGCCGGGGAAGGGCGGGCCTGCAAGCTGTGTGGGCGAACATTTGGTGTGCAGTCCTTGCGGGGTTCCGTCGGGCCAGGGGCGCCGAGGTGGCCGGGATGTCTGTATCCGAAACCCCTGTGCTGGGGGGTGGCCGGTGCCGGAGGTGCTGCTGTCGCGCTTGCGGTGCAAAACGCGCGATTATAACGCTGGGCTCGACTTCAGTGCCTTGATGCGCTCATTGACCTCCCGCAGGCGCTCGCGGGCTTCCGGGTCGGTGGCGGCCTGGAGGGACAGCGCCTGGCTCTGGCGCATCAGGTCGTCCCGGCGCAGCAGGTCCATCACACCGGCCAGCTCCTCCAGTTCGGACGCCGAGTCGGCGGCGATGGTGGCCTGTTCCACCTCCGCGCAGACATAGGCCTCGAACGCTTCCCCGCGCAAGCCCTCGCGCAGCGCCGCCCAGGGCTGCGGGCCGTGCTCGTGCAGCTGTGCCTCCAGCCAGGCGAATACGGGGCCGTGGGGCGCTGGCAGGTGGGCCAGCATGGCATGGTCGTCGGCCGAGAGGCTGTCCCAGGCGGCGGCGTTGGCCAGCAACAGGCCCACGGCCCGGTCCGTGCGGCTTTTGCTCGCGGTCTGACGGCCCAGCATGCGCGGCGGCGGTGGTGGGCCTTTGCGCCAGTTGCTGCGGCCGCTGCCGCCGGTCCAGGAACCTCGGCCGCGGGATTCGGCCGGGGCGCTCCATGTCCCGGACGGATTCTGGGGTGGTGGGGCCGGGGAGAAGGCCGCATGGTGTGCCACCCCGCCGTCGGCGGGCGGTTGCGGGCCGTGCGCGGTGGGCGGCTGGCGCTCTTCCCGCGGGCGGCGCGGCGCACGGTCGTCCCGTTGCCAGAGCTGCTGCAGGTCGGGCGTGCCGATGCCGATCTGCTGGGCCAGCTCGGCCAGCAGCTGCCGCTTGAGCGCGCCCTCGGGCAGGGCGCTCCACAGTGGCCGCGCCTGGCTGGAGAGGCGGGCGCGGCCTTCGGCGCTGCCCAGATCGCAATCGGTGCTGGCGGCGTCGACCAGGAATTTCGACAGCGGCACCGCCTGCTTGACGAAATTCGCGAAGGCGTCGGCGCCATGTTCGCGGATGTAGCTGTCCGGGTCGTGCTCGGGCGGCAGAAAGAGGAACTTCACGCTGCGCGTGTCGGTGGCCAGCGGCAGGGCGGCATCCAGTGCCTTGCGGGCGGCGCGGCGGCCGGCGGCGTCGCCGTCGAAGCTGAACACCACGGCGTCGGTGAAGCGGAACAGCTTGTGCACGTGGTCGGACGTGCAGGCCGTGCCCAGCGTGGCCACGGCATTGGCAAAGCCCAGCTGGGCGAGCGCGACCACGTCCATGTAGCCCTCGGTCACCAGGGCGTAGCCGTGCTGGCGGATGGCGGTGCGGGCCTCGAACAGGCCGTACAACTCGCGCCCCTTGCTGAACACCGGGGTCTCGGGCGAGTTCAGGTACTTGGGCTCGCCCTTGTCGAGCACCCGCCCGCCGAAGCCGATGCACTCGCCCTTGACGTTGCGGATCGGGAACATGATGCGGTCGCGGAAGCGGTCGTAGCGCTTGGCCTCGCCGTCCTGGCCCTTCTCGTCCTCGTGTTCGATCACCAGGCCCGACTCGACCAGCAGCGGTTCACTGTAGTCCGGGAACACGCCGGCCAGGTGGCGCCAGCCATCGGGTGCGTAGCCCAGGCCGAAGGTCTTGGCGATCTGGCCCGACAGGCCCCGGCCCTTGAGGTAGTTCACCGCGCGCGGCGAGGCCTTGAGGTCTTTCTGGTAGGCCTTGGCGGCTTTCTCCAGCACATCGGTCAGGGTGGCCTGCTTCTGGCGCTGCTGGGCGGCGCGTTCGCGCTCCTGCGGCGAGACGTCGTCCTCGGGCACCTGCAGGCCAACCTGCTGTGCCAGGTCCTTCACCGCCTCGACGAAGTTCATGCCCGCGTGTTCCATCAGGAAGCCGATGGCGTTGCCGTTGGCCCCGCAACCGAAGCAGTGGTAGAACTGCTTGGTCGGGCTGACGCTGAACGACGGCGACTTTTCGCCGTGGAACGGGCACAGCCCCATGAAGTTGGCCCCGCCTTTCTTCAGCTGGACGTACCGGCCCACCACATCGACCACGTCGACGCGGTTGAGCAGTTCCTGGATGAAAGATTGCGGTATGGCCACGGGGCTATTCTCTCGCAAGCCCTTTCTGAACACGGAGAACCGCATGACCAGCATCTACGACCAGGACCTGCCCCGCAACGAAGCCAATTTCGCGCCGATCTCGCCGCTGTCGTTCATCGAACGCACCGCCGAGGTCTACCCGGGCCGGCTGGCCATCGTGCACGGCGGCTTGCGCCAGACCTGGGCCCAGACCTACGCCCGCACCCGCCAGCTGGCCAGTGCGCTGCAGAAAGCCGGCATCGGCAAGAACGACACCGTGGCGGTGATGCTGCCCAACACCCCGCCGATGGTGGAGGCGCACTTCGGTGTGCCCATGGCCGGCGCGGTGCTCAACGCGCTCAACACCCGGCTGGACCCGGAGGCGATTGCCTTCATGCTGGACCACGGCGAGGCCAAGGCGGTGATCGTCGACCCCGAGTTCGCCGGCACCATGGCCAAGGCGATGAAGCTGCGCACGCGAACCGAGCCGCTGCTGGTGATCGACGTGCAGGACACGCTGTTCACCGGCGAGAGCCAGCCCATCGGCAGCACCACCTACGAAGCCTTCATCGCCGGCGGTGACCCGGCCTTTGCCTGGCAGCTGCCGGGTGACGAGTGGGACGCGATCGCGCTGAACTACACCAGCGGCACCACCGGCAACCCCAAGGGCGTGGTTTATCACCACCGCGGCGCGGCCATGAACGCGATCAGCAACGTGCTGGAGTGGGACATGCCCAAGCACGCGGTCTACCTCTGGACCCTGCCGATGTTCCACTGCAACGGCTGGTGCTTTCCCTGGACGGTGGCGGCGCGCGCGGGTGTCAACGTCTGCCTGCGCCGGGTGGAGGCACAGGCCATCTTCGACCTGATGCGCGAACACCGCGTGACGCACTACTGCGGCGCGCCCATCGTGCAGGGCCTGCTGGTGAACGCGCCGGCCGCGATGAAGGCGGGCATTCCCGCAGGCATCAAGGCCATGGTCGCGGGTGCCGCGCCGCCGGCCTCAATGATCGAGGGCATGGAGCAGATGGGTTTCGACCTGACCCACGTCTATGGCCTGACCGAGGTCTACGGCCCTGCGACGGTCTGCGCCAAACACGACAGCTGGAATCAGCTCGACATCGGTGAACGCGCCCGGCTGAATGCGCGCCAGGGCGTGCGCTACCACCTGGAACGCGATGTGCGCGTACTGAACCCCGAGACCATGCAGCCGGTGCCACTGGACGGCGAGACCATGGGCGAAATCATGTTCAAGGGCAACATCGCCATGAAGGGCTATCTGAAGAACCCCAAAGCGACGCAAGAGGCATTTGCCGGCGGATGGTTCCACAGCGGCGACCTGGCGGTGCAGTACGCCGACGGCTATTTCAAGATCAAGGACCGCAGCAAGGACATCATCATCTCGGGCGGCGAGAACATCTCGTCCATCGAAGTCGAGGACGTGCTTTACCGCCACCCCGACGTGCTCGCTGCTGCCGTGGTGGCGCGGCCCGATCCGAAGTGGGGCGAGACCCCTTGCGCCTTTGTGGAACTGAAATTCGGCGCGCACACCACGCCCGAGGACATCGTGAAGCACTGCAAGCAGCACCTGGCCGGGTTCAAGGTGCCGCGTTACGTGGTGTTCGGCGAACTGCCCAAGACCAGCACCGGCAAGATCCAGAAGTTCGAGCTGCGCAAGCAGGCGGGGTCGGCCAGCGCGATTGACGTTTAGTCACCTGCGACCACGCCCTCGCGCCGCGGGTCGGCGCCGCCCAGCCAACGGCCATCGGGTGCCCGCTGAATCGCCTGCAGGCCGCTGGGCATCGGCGTCTCGCTGACCGTGTGGCCCCTGGCTTGCAGGGCCTGCACCGTCGCAGCCGGAAAACGGCCCGCCTCCAGCATCACCGGCCCGCCCAGCGTACCGAAGTTCGGCAGGTCGATCGAGGCCTGCGGCGACAGACCGCCGCCCAGCGTGCCCAGCAGTGTCTTGGCCGTGAAGTGAATGATCAGTGCACCGCCCGGGCTGCCCGCGCTCATCAGCAACTGGCCCGTGGCCTGGTCGAACACCAGCGTCGGCGACATCGACGAGCGCGGCCGCTTGCCGGGCTCCACGCGGTTCGCGATGGGCTGGCCTTGCGCGTCGGTGGGGGCGAAGCTGAAGTCGGTCAGCTGGTTGTTCAGCAGGAAGCCGCCGCTGCGGCCCTGGCCGGTGTTCACCATCAGCCGCGACCCGAAGCCGGCCTCGATGGTGGTGGTCATGGCCAGCGCATTGCCGAAGCGGTCGGTGATGCTGATGTGGCTGGTGCCGTATTCGGGCTGGTCGGGCATGGGCGCATGGGCCAGGGGCGCGCCGCCGGGCCTGCCAGGGCCGACCTGCGGTGCGCGGGCCGGCGTGATCAGGCGCGCGCGGTCATCCAGGTAGCGTGCATCCAGCAAGCTGTCCCAGCGGCCGGCCGGGGCGGCCACGAAGTCCGGGTCGGCCAGGTACTGTGCGCGGTCCGCGAATGCCAGGCGCGAGGCCTCCATGTAGGCGTGCAGCCAGTCGGCGCCCGGCGTGCCGGCCAGCGGTGCGGCGCCCTGCGGTGTGCGGGCCAGCAGCCCTAGGATCTGCCCGACCGCGATGGCGCCCGAACTCGGGGGCGGGAAGCCGCAGATGCGCAGCGCCTTCGCCGCGGCGGTGTGGTCCATGCACAGCGCGTCGCGCTCGCGGGGCTGGTAGCGCTGCAGGTCGCCCGCCGACAGCGTGCCCGGAGCGTTCGGATGCCGGCGCACCTTCTCCACGATGGCCTGCGCCACCGGGCCTTCGTACAGCGCCCGGGGGCCCTGCGCCGCGATGCCGCGCAGCACCGCCGCCAGCTCGGGATTCTTCAGCACATGGCCGACCGGGTGCGGCGAGCCGTCTGGCTGGTAGAAGTAGGCCGCGGCCACCGGGTCGGCCTTGAGCGCACTCTCGGCCGCCAGCAGTGTGTGCAGGCGCGGGCTGACAGGAAAGCCCTGCTCGGCCAGGACGATGGCGGATTCGAACAGCGCCGCCCAGGGCAGGCGGCCGTGCTGGCGGTGGGCGAGGGCGAGCATGGCGACCGCGCCGGGCGTGCCCACCGACAGACCGGACGCGACCGCGTCCATGAAGGGCAGGGGCTTGCCGTCGCCAGCCAGGAAGAGTTGTGGCGTGGCGCCGGCGGGCGCGGTCTCGCGCCCGTCAAAGGCCTGCACGCGGCGGCCGTCGTGGTGCAGCAGGAAGGCGCCGCCGCCGATGCCGCTCGATTGCGGCTCGACCAGGGTCAGCACCATCTGCACCGCCACCGCGGCATCGACCGCGCTGCCACCGGCGCGCAGCATCTGCAGACCGGCCTCGGCGGCCAGCGGGTTGGCCGCAGCCACCGCCTGCTGGCTGAACACCCAGCCGGGTTTGGCCTGCAGGCCGGAAGCCAATTCGGGCTGTGCCGGTGACGATGCCACGCCGGTCGACCGGTGCGTGTCCGCCGATCCGGCACAGGCCGCCATGATCGCGCCGATGGCAAGGACCAGCACGCGATGCCCCGTCCGTTTCGTGCACTCTTTCATGAAGTGGTCCATTTTGTAACTTGATGTTGCAGATACTTGCCAGAGGTCAATCCGGCAGGTGGCCCGCTGGGCTATCTTGGCTTCATCGGCAACCAGCCGCTGATACGAGAAAACCCTGATGACGCTGACAAGCACCGCCGCCCCTCCAACCCCCAACCATTGTCCGCCCGTGCAGGGTCCAGTGCACAACCTGACGCAACTGGTGCAGGCTTTCGAGTTGCAACATCGGTGGCCCATTGTGAGTCTGAGCGAGGCGTTGCTGCGGTTGCGCATCCTTGATCAGGGCACCGTGGACGGCTTGCTGGCAGAGGACCCCGATCTGTTCCGGTCGCGCTCGCACGAACTGGTCACACGCATGGTGCTGACGGACGACGAGCTGCAGCGGGCGTTGGCCCGGGTGGCCGGGGTGGTCGAGGTCGAGGCCCTGGGTTTCGAGGTGGAGCGTGGTGCGTTCGACATCCTCCCCTTGCGGGTGGCCCACGCCCACGCCGTGCTGCCGCTGGGCATGGCTGCCGACCGGTTCCTTGTGGCCTCCTGGACGCCCACCAGTGGTGATCTGCACCGCGCCCTCTGTTCTTGTACGGGGCATACGGTGGAACTGGTCTGGGCCAGTCGTGAAGCCATTGAACGGCGGCTCGAAGTGCAGGACCGGGTGGAGCGGGCAGCCCATGCACACAGCGCACCCGCCATCGTTGAAGAGGCACGCCGACGCCTTTCTCCACAAGGGGGGGCCAGTGTGGCCGGTCATGCACTGGTGGACGACCTGGTGATGCAGGCCATGGTCGAGGTCGGGTCGGCGGCCGAGTCCGAGCAGATGGCCTCTGCCAGCGAGTCGGCCGGCATGGTGCGCCTGGTCAATCAGATGATCGCGGAGGCGCAGCGGTTGCACGCCTCCGACATCCACATCGAGTCGAACCCCGGGGAGGCGCTGACAGCGATCCGGTTCCGCCGCGATGGCGATCTCGAACCCTACCTGTGGCTGCCCGCCAAGCTGCGCGCGCCCCTGGTTTCGCGCATCAAGATCATGGCGCGGCTGGACATCGCCGAGCGGCGGCGTCCGCAGGACGGCAAGATCGACTTCGCCGAGTTCGGTGGCACGGCGCTGGAGCTGCGCGTGGCCGTGATGCCCACCCACGATGGCCTGGAGGACGTGGTGCTGCGCCTGCTGGAATCGGCCAAGCCGATCCCGCTGTCGCAACTGGGCCTGCAGCCGCGCGACCTGGACACCATCGCCGGTTTCTCGCAGCGCAGCTTCGGCATGGTGCTGGCCGTGGGGCCGACCGGCTCGGGCAAGACCACCACGCTGCACTCGATGCTGGCCGAGGTCAACACCGCCGACAAGAAGATCTGGACCGCCGAGGACCCGATCGAGATCACGCAGGCCGGACTGCGCCAGGTGCAGATGAATGCCAAGATCGGTCTGACGTTTGCAAGCGCGATGCGCAGCTTTCTGCGCGCCGATCCCGACATCATCATGATCGGCGAGATTCGCGACGCCGAGACCGCGAAGATCGCCATCGAAGCCTCGCTCACCGGTCACCTGGTGCTCTCGACCCTGCACACCAACAACGCCAGCGAGAGTGTGGTGCGCCTGCTGGACCTGGGCATGGACCCGATGAACTTCGCCGATTCTCTGCTGGGCCTGGTGGCGCAGCGCCTGGTGCGGGCCCTGTGCACGCACTGTTCCGAGCCTGGGCCGCTGGATGCAACGGCCTGGACGGCGTTGCTGGAGGAATACCGCGAGGGCAGCGACTTGGGTCTGGCACAGGCGCAGGACCGCTTGCTGACGGCGGCCGGGGTGTCGACACCTGCCGAGGTTCGGATGCGCCACGCGGTGGGCTGCGACCACTGCGGCGGCAAAGGATACAAAGGCCGGCTGGGCATCTACGAGATCCTGCAGAACAGCCGCAGCGTCAAGCAGCTGATCCAGGACCGTGCCCGACCGACCGAGATTTTCGATGTTGCCGTGCGCGAGGGCATGCGCAGCCTGCGCCACGACGCGCTGGAGAAGGTGGTGCGGGGCCGCATCGATCTCAAGCAGGCCCGCACGGCTTACCGCTGAGCCCGCCAGAGGCTTGGCACAGTCAGGGAAGAACCCTCCGGCGCGAGACATCCCACCCAGGATGCGGTGGAACCGGCTTTGCCGGGCCACTCGCATCGCCCCCTGGAGGGGGCGCGTGCAGCGCGGCGGGGGTGGGCCCTGTCAGCGAGGCGCCAGGCGGATGGCGCCGTCCAGGCGGATCACCTCGCCATTGAGCATGTCGTTCTCGATGATGTGCTTGGCCAGCTTGGCGTAGTCGTTCGGCGTGCCCAGGCGGCTGGGGAAGGGCACGCTGGCGGCCAGCGCATCCTGCACCTCCTGCGGCATGCCGAACAGCATGGGCGTGCCGAAGATGCCGGGGGCGATGGTCATGTTGCGGATGCCGTTGCGAGCGAGGTCGCGCGCGATCGGCAGGGTCATGCCCACCACGCCGCCCTTGGACGCGGCGTAGGCCGCCTGGCCGATCTGGCCGTCGTAGGCAGCCACCGAGGCGGTCG